>BNJT01000555.1_pt1 | contig 243455 bp, 366 predicted proteins | sample 8540491 | NCBI WGS metagenome assembly BNJT01 (sample SAMD00202455, study PRJDB9452) | human saliva metagenome | host: Homo sapiens
GGCTTTAATTCATAAAGTGCCGCTTAGCAGAATTGAACTGCTCGTTCATCCTTACCATGGATGCGTATTACCACTATACTAAAGCGGCATAGCCTTTATATAATAACAAACCACACCTTAAAAATCAATAATCCGTACTGTTTTTCAGTTCGTTATAAACAACCTGTAAAGGCAGTCCCATAATGGCATAATAATCTCCCATGAACTCTCTTTAATGTATCTACCACTAAATCCTTTGTATTGCGTAAGCACCTGCTTTATCTCTCTGTTTCTCCTGTATAAATGTAATCCCAGATCTTCTTCATCACTCATTATAGCGAAATATACATCCGCAATACATGCGTATGTAAAGCATTTCTTTTTGGCTGATGATGCACAAAACTTGTTAGCACTTGGCTCTTTTATGGTTTTGAAGCTTCTTTAACATCTCGAAAAGCATCTTCATCATCTTCCGGTTTTCCCATAACTTGGTTATCACATAACACCAAAGTATCACTACCAATAACGATAGCTTCAGGATGTCGTTCCAATACAGTTTCTGCCTTTTACGACGGGATAAGATTTTTACTTTTCTTCAACAAGGTCTGCCTGCAAGTCAATGGTCTCTATCAATATCAGCCGGATCACAGATAAATGTGAAATCTTGCTTTCTCTAATAACTCTTTTCTTCGTGGACTTTGTGAAGCTAGTACAACTTCTCTCATAAATATCCTCTTCTTTTATTATTTTTATAGAAAAATTAGGAATTAATGAAAGTGCTTACGTGATATAATTATCAAAGGAATAAAAATTGAAAGGATTAAGAATGAAGAAGCTCTCACATTAGTTATTTTGGCTGCCGGAATGGGTAGCCGCTATGGCGGAATGAAACAGATTGATGGAGTCGGAAGCCATGGTGAACCAATCATAGAATTTTTCTATCTATGACGCAAAAGAAGCAGGATTTGAGGATGTTGTTCTCATTATCCGTCGCGAACATGAATAAGCATTCCACGCTGCATTAACAGACCGCGTATCTAAGGGAATGAACGTGAAGTTTGCATATCGGGATATTAACAATGTCCCATCTGATATTACAGTACCTGAAGGACGTGAAAAAGCCATGGGGCACACTACATGCATTACTTGCATGCAAGGGTGTTGTTGACGGACCATTTGCGATTATCAACGCAGATGACTTCTATGGCAAGGATGCATATAAAGTTATCTATAACTTTAACAACAGAAGTAAGTGATGACCATTACGCAATGGTTGGTTATGCCGCAAACTAACACACTTACAGACCATGGAACAGTGACACGTGGTGTATGCCAACAAGACGAAAACGGTAACCTAACAAGTCATTGTTGAAGTACAGAAAGATTGCTCGTAAGGATGGTAAGGTTGTTTATGATGACAACGGAACTTGGAAAGAAATGGATCCTAACGCATTAGTATCTATGAACTTCTGGGGATTTACACCTCAAGGTATTTGATGACATGGAAGTATACTTTGATGAATCTCATTCATGCAAATCTAGAATCTAACCCAATGAAGTGCGAATATGTTATTCCAACAACAGTTGGCCAGATGGTTAAGGATGGTAAAGTGCACTGTTAAAGTACTTTCTCTAAAGACCAATGGTTTGGTGTAACATATCAGGAAGATAAGCCACTTGTAGTTGATAAGATTGTTGAAATGAAGGAAGCTGAATCTATCCAGATATTCTTTTGAGTAATAAAGCTCCCGTGCAAAATGCACAAGAGCTTTTTCTTTTTTACATATATTTTCTTAGAAAGCGCAGAACATTGCGATATGCAATATCTTTGATTTCTTCACTTTGTAAATCCACACGCTGTAATGCTTTGATGAAATTCTGTGCTTGGGAAGGACCATACATATTATGCTCCTCACCATCGTTATAATACTCACCGAAGTCAAACCCACAAGCAACATGTTTTTACTCCAACAAGATCTGCTACGTACTTTTGCATGTTTTTGCTAGATGTAGTGCATCTTGTTTTTGTTGTTCTGTATGAATAAATGAACAACATGCATTCATACCAATTAAGCCATCTTTACTTGCAATAGCACGAATCTGTTGATCTGTAAGGTTTCTTTTCCACAAAACAACGACCCTTCGCATTTGAGTGAGTAGCGATTATCGGTTGTGTTGAACAGGATAGAATATCCCAGAATGTCTTCTCATTTGCATGAGATACATCCACAATCATATGTAACTCATTCATCTTCGCAATTGCTTGCTTTACCAAGTTCTGTTAACCCTCTTGTAGGATCACCTGAGTTACCTGTTGCCAGTGCATTTTTGATCATTCCAACATAGAGAGCCAATCCGATTACCCTCGTCGTATAACCATTGAATCTTCTTCTACATCTTCATGAATACCACACATTCCCTCAATTGTCATTAAGAATGCTGTACCCTGTTGCTCATCATCTAAATCATCCTTGGTATAGATGACTTTATATCCAGAGGCAGTAATATCATTCTTCACTTTTGCTAACAACATCTTGCATCTCTTGCCAGCTCTCCGTTCCTACAAAGAAACTAGCTGCAGAAGTATATGCAATCTGCCCTTGTTTAAAAACGAGTGCTCCAATCTTTCTTTAAGATGGATGTTTTACCATCTGTGTAGAAATGGTTTAATAGCTTCTGCTAAGTCCGCATGTAAATCAAAGATTTTTCATAGTCTTTCCCTTATTGATATCGTATAAAAATCTTCATTCCCTTATATGCTATATCCGCATCATATGCATTAATCTCATCTGTTTCACTTGCGATAATCTTACCTAAACCACCTGTCGCAATAACCATGCATGATGGATCATTAAGTTCCCTTCTTCATTGTTTTTAATGATGTATTCTACAGAACCAATGTAGCCATATACAACACCTGCCTGCATACCTTCAATTGTATTTGTACCGAGTACAGACTTTGGCTTTACAATCTCAATTTCTGGTAACTTAGCCGTCATAGAAGTTAATGCATTCAGACTAATACCCAAACCTGGCTGAATTACAACATAGCGGAAGACACCATTTTTGATCAATGTAGTCATATGTCGTTGCAGTACCAAAATCTCACAATAATGCATGAACGATGAAACGTATTCCATGCATAGGTTGTGTTCACAATACGGTCTGCACCAATTGACCTTGGTGCCTCTGTATCAAGTTTGATATCCATCTGCATCTCATTAGTTACAATCATTGGTTTTTGATGTAAATATTTAATCACTGCAGAAGTTAAAGAATACATTAGTTTTGGGCACAACGGAAGAAATGATAATACCTAGTAATATCCGAAGCTTTTTAACTGTAATGTATTTAAGAATGTTGTAATGAAGAAACCATACTCATCACTAGTACGTGTCGTTTGTGTCATAAGACGATAACGACCAATAATCTTTTCTCCATCAAGAATTCCCATGGAAATATTTGTATTTCCAACATCAATTGTTAATAACATAGTTGTCCTCACTTCTTTGAGGCAATGACGCAGTATTTCTTTTCGCTGTTTCATCTTTGGATAATAATCCTAAATCTTCTACACTTGTTGGTGAAATAATTTTGACAATATTTGTGTCTACACCAAAACCAGCGCCCGAGGTTCACGGATACTATTTGCGATAATGTAATTTGCATTCTTTTCTTGTAGTTTCTTTGCGGCGTTTTCTAAAAGATTTTCTGTTTCCATCGCAAAGCCAATCACTATCTGGTCTTCACGCTTCTTTCTGTCCGATTGTTAAAAGAATATCCTGTGTACGTTTAAGAGCGATGGATAAATCACCATCTGTCTTTTTGATTTTCTGTTCTGCCTTTTTCAATTGGTGTATAATCCGCAACTCGCCGCAGACATGATTACAACATCAGCTTTTTCGAAAATTATCAATAACACTCTTAGCCATATCAGCTGCACTTGTCACATTTACAACATCAACACCATATGGCTTTTTGTTAGAGTTTGTCTTACCTGAAATTAGTGTTACCCTAGCACCTGCATTACGTGCTTCCTTTCGCTAATGCATAACCCATCTTTCCAGTTGAATGATTTGTAATATACCGTACAGGATCAATCTCTTCTTGCGTAGCACCTGCAGTAATCACAACATGTCTTTCCATTTTAGATAGCGGTCTGTTTCTATAAGAGACTGCGATCGCATCTTCGATTTCTTCTGGTTCAGGTAAAACGTCCTGCACCTACATCACCACAAGCAAGATATCCAGACACCACTACACATGATATGCATACCGTATTTTTTGACATGTCGCAATATTATCCTGTGTGATTGGATTATTTAACATATTTGTATTCATTGCAGGAACGATTAACTTTGGACATGTCGCCGCTAAGAATGTAGTCGTTAACATATCATCCGCTAAACCATGTGCAATCTTCGCAATAATATTTGCAGTAGCTGGAGCCACGACAAATAAATCAGCCTTCTTCGCCAGTGAGATATGATGAACATCTGGTGTATAATCCACTGTAAACATATCTGTAATGACCTTTTGATTACTGAGTGTTTGGAATGTTAGAGGCGTTACAAACTTCTCTGCTTCCTTTGTCATAATGACATGAACTTCATTTCCCTGCTTTTTCAGCGAGGAAACTAACTGACAAATTTTATATGCAGCAATCCCTCGCTGTTACTCCTACGACAATACACTTATTTTTCATATACTCTACCTTCTTGTAAATATTATAACACGCAAAATATGCTAATATTAGTAGCAGAGGTATATGAAATATGACGAATCCACATACATTTTTAGTAGTATCCGATATTCATGGTGCCCTTTCAGGCGCAAAAGCAATGGAAGAAGCCTTCTCATATCATCACGCAGATAAGATTCTCTGCCCTAGGAGATGTTTCTATATCACGGTCCCAAGAAATGACTTACCAAGCGACTATGCCCCAAAAGAAGTCATTTTCAATCATGAATGCATTCAAAAGATAAAATCATTGCAGTACGAGGTAACTGTGATGCGGAAGTAGACCAGATGGTACTGAACTTTCCAATTACTGCTGATTACAATGTACTCTTTCATGGAGCACATCAAATCTTTTATGTCACATGGCCATGTCATATGGTCCAAATAATCTACCTACTCTAAGTGCGGAGATAGTTTCCTTTCAGGACACACACATATTCCAACTGCGTACATGAAAAGATGGAAATCTACTTTTTAAATCCAGGATCAATCTCCTTTACCAAAAAGAAAACCATCCAAGAACATATGCCATTATCAACGAAGATGGATTTACAGTTTATACGCTAGATCATAAACAATACATGCATACAGATTGGCTATAAATCATGTATAATAGAGAAAAGAAAGTTGAGGATTAATCATGTCTACACCACATAACAGTGCCGAAAAAGGCCAGTTTGCAAAAACAGTCTTAATGCCAGGTGATCCACTTCGTGCGAAGTTCATCGCTGAAACATTCTTGGAGAATCCAGTATTAGTTAATAACGTACGCGGTGTTCAAGGATATACAGGAACTTGGAAAGGTAAGCCTGTATCCGTTATGGCATCAGGAATGGGAATGCCATCTATCGGCATCTACTCTTACGAGTTATTTTACAGAATATGATGTAGAAAACATTATTCGTATCGGTTCTGCTGGTGCTTATCAACCAGAATTAAAAATTATTTGATGTAATTCTAGCAGATGCAGCTTATTCCGAATCTTCATTCGCAAGAGAACAGTGCGGAAATACAAGCGATACAATTAAGCCATCTGCAGAATTAAATGAAAAAGATTAAAAAGGCTGCAGAAAAATCTTGGAATGAAGATTACCGAAGGTTTAATTCATTCATCTGACGTATTCTATCGCGAAAAGAACGTTACATACCTACCAAAGGTAGTAGATGAACTACATTGCTTAGGTGTTGAAATGGAAAGTTTTGCACTATTCTCAAAATGCAAATGTATTTAGGAAAGAACGCAGCTTGCTTACTAACAATTTCTGATAGCTTTGTATCACCAGAAATAACAACTGCTGAACAACGTCAAACAGCCTTCACAGATATGATGAAGATTGCTTTAGACGCTGCAATCAAGCTGACTAAAGTAAAAAGTGAACCAATTGGTTCACTTTTTAATTGCACTATTTAATACTTCCTCATCATTTGGAAACTCTTCTAGGAATGTATCCATCACTACCTGACACAAACCTGCAACTTCTTTTGAATATCCTAGTCGTTTTGGTAAGCGGACAAAGATATTTGTGATTTCATCTGCCACATTTCCAACAACTACATGTTCATCGCGCTTTCCCCATTCCAAAAAGAAAGTATGATTTTGAATTGTTCTTTTACTTATGAATGTAGGTTCTGGCCAGATGTTTCCACTCTGCAGTTAGATATTCAGATTGTTCATCATTTAGCGCTAGTTCTCGTAGGAATTGTTGATATTCCTGCTTTTTTCTTTGCGAGCGCTAAGCTTCCAAAACTTTCATCTGCCATCACCTTCATCATCAAAGCATGCATGCATAAAAATGATCTGCAGGTTTTCTTAACTTTGCATTTCCATATCGCTTCATTAAAACTTCCAACATACCCTTTTACCATTTCATCTTCACGATGATCATTTTGGTATTCTTGAAGTAATATATAGCGTTCATAACTATTGTCTAGAGAATAATATCTTTTCTTTAGTTCATTGATTTCCATACCAGTATTATACCCCGAGAACCAAACATAGAAAAAGCGGAAGCCATTTCTGGTTTCCGCAAATTGAATTACTTCTTTGAACGTACTTTAAGCAGTCCAATGTTACCGCAGCTAAGATGATGAGACCTTCGAAATACGAACTGAAGGTTTGTATCAATACCTAAGATTGTTAAGGAGTATGTTAACGCTGTAAAGATTGTTACACCGACAACAACACCAGAAATCTTACCGATACCACCAGAGAAGGATACACCACCTACTACACAGGGCAGCGATAGCGTCCATATCCCAACCCTGACCATACGCAGCAGAACCAGAACCTACCATTCGGTTACATTCTAACCATGCACCAAATCCATAGAGTACACCAGCCATAGCGAATGCCATGATTGTTACCTTTGAAATACGTCGATACCTGATACAGCAGCAGCTTCTGGGTTTCCACCCTACTGCATATAGATTCTTACCAAATGTTGTCTTATTCCAAATAAACCATACAACAATTACAGCTGTAGCAGCCCATAAGATGATTGTTGGGAAGTTGCCAATCTTTGGAATAATCATTGCTGGAATATCATTTTCGATAGCACCGAAGGATACACCCTTTGTCGCATATGTAACCATACCGAAGATGATTAACATGTTAGACATAGATGAAATAAATGGGTGCATCTTATACTTCGCCTTGAAGAAACCGGCAATGGAAGTAAAGATTGTACATAAGACAATACATACAAGCAATGCCAGTACTGCTCTTGCACCAACTGGAAGGCTTGTGAAGTCAAATACCTTACCAAATACTGCACCAGTATTAATGCCCTTGTGCATGATAATTGTTGAAGCTACCATACCCATACCCACCATACGTCCGATGGATAAGTCAGTACCTGAAAGCATTAATACGCCAGCTACACCTAATGCCAAGAACATTCTTGGGGATGCCTGCTGTAAGATATTTAAGATGTTATTGACTGTGAATAAAGGAGTCTTCTTGATAATTGGAGTAACGATACCTAAACCAATAAATACAAGAATAATAACTAGATATAGACCATTACGTAATAACCAATCCTTTGCGGTTGAATGTATATAAGTAATGTTCAATCTTCTGTGCCTGTGTTTCAGCAAAGCTGAACTTAGACATCTTCAATAGATCAATTAAATGATAGCGTTGAATAAACGCTTCATGTTTACGATCCTTAATTGCCTGTAATTCCTTTTGGTATGTTAATTTTGCATCAAAGACTTTATTCTTATATACATACTTTTCATCTTTGAGTTCTTGTTTTGCATCAGCGTCACTACCAGTAATCTTAGCAAAGATTCTGTGTATGAACATTCTTTAGTTCAGCTAAAAAGATCGCTGTATCTCTTTGCGGCAAGAGTTTTTTCTGCAGCGCAACTTGCTACAACTTTTGAATAGTATTCCTTTTCAAAATGTTGATTTAAATAAGTAACACCTTCATTGATTAACTTATCTACAGCTGGCTTATTTGCTTTTTCAACTTGTTGAGCAGCTTCTAAAGCCTTTCTTTAGCCTCAGCGATACGGTTTTCCTTTTCGCCCTTTGATAAGCTCTTATCGTTCTTTTGTCATCTGAATTACATTTAGTAACTCAACAGTCTTATCTGTTCCATCTTTTACGTAATTCATCGATTTGTGCTTGAATCTTACCTACGTGGTCCGTAATTGGTTTTAGTAGGCTTTTCTTCCTGATCAACAGAGAGAATCTCTGCCCCTAATTTTTCGTTATTTTTGACTCATGTCTAACCCCTCCGATTACAAATACATTGCGCTGAGTCTCAGGAGTTCTTCCTGATTTGTCTCTTTTGTATTAACGATTCCGGCAAGACGTCCATTGGACATAACACCGATTCGATTTGTGATACCGAGAATCTCTGGCATTTCAGATGAACATACAATAATTGTCTTACCCATCTTTGCCATCTTGATAATTAAATCGTAGATCTCGTATTTTGCACCAACGTCGATACCACGAGTTGGCTCATCCATCATAAATACCTTTTGGATCTCTTTCTAACCACTTACCGAAGATGATCTTCTGTTGGTTACCACCAGATAGTGATGTAATTGCATCATCTGGTCCCATGCACTTTGTATGCATTAAGGCAATTTCTTTAACTGTTGCCTTCTTCATCTTCTCATCAGACACAACGATTCCATTCTTATAGTGATTCATATTTGCAATACAAGTATTGAAAGTTAAATCACTCTTTAAGAATAATCCGTTAGCCTTTCTTTCTTCGGTAATCATAGCGAATCCATTGTCCATGGCTTCTTTTGCACTATCGAAGTTCATGAGCTTGCCATTGTAATAAACACGACCTGCTGCTCTTGTACGAACGCCAAAGATTGTTTCCATTAACTCTGTACGTCCAGCACCTACTAGACCATACAAGCCGAAAGATTTCACCTTCCTTAACATCGAAAACTAACGTCGTCGAGGTATGGTGCAAACTTCGTAGAAAGATCTTTGACAGAAAGAATCGTTTCACCCGTGTATTATCAACCGGAGGGAAACGGTTATCAAGAGAACGTCCAACCATCGCCGCAATCAAGTCATTCATATTTGTGTCGGTAACGTCTTTTGTCATGATCATCTTACCATCACGCAATACAGACACCTGATCACATATATCAAAAATTTCATCCATCTTTATGAGAAATATAGATAATGGAAATACCCTGACTACGTAGTTTACGCATCATCTGGAATAACTTCTTAACTTCTGGTTCAGTTAATGATGATGTAGGCTCATCCAAAAACAATAATCTTTGAATGATAAGAAATAGCCTTTGCGATTTCAGCACATCTGACGAGCAGATACGGACATCGTACGCATTGGCTGTGTCAAATTGACTGTAATATCTAAAGCTACGGAATAACTCAGAAGCTTCCTTCTTCATTCTTCCTTCATCAACAATACCTAAAGAGTTTACTGGATAACGTCCTAAGAATAGGTTATCAATAACACTACGCTCTAAGCACTGATTAAGTTCTTGGTGAACCATCGCAATACCATTTTTCAAGCGCATCTTTTGGACCAGTAAAACTTACTTTTTTCCATCTAGGAAGATACTTCCTTCATCTTTTTGATATGTACCGAACAAACACTTCATCATAGTAGATTTGCCGGCACCATTTTCACCCATGAGACCCATAATTGAGCCGGGTTTTCACATCTAAATTGATGTGATCAAGTACTCTGTTTCTGCCGAATGATTTCGACATGCCCTTTATCGACAAGATTAAATTGTCATTTCTTTTCTGACATAATTGATTTACCCCTGTTTAACTAAAAATCATAAGCAGTATGGTTAACTACAAACTACTTAGAAAGAGGCTATCAGGTTTTCAAAAGCCTACCTGCTAGCCTCTTAGAAAATCTTACTGAATTACTTTTTAAGAGTGAAGTATATGATGTAGCGTTGTCTGTCTTAACCATGTTAATAGCATACGCATCATATTGACTTGGGTTTCCTAAACGGTTTGTGATATTTTGACTCAGTCTGACCATCACCACCGATGTATTCAACATCCAAGTGTAGTAAGTCATCATACTTTTCAAGTAATGGCTGGTATGTTGAGCTTAAGAAGTTGTCTGAAGCGTTATAGATGTCCAACCAAACCTTCTTAGTTTCGCTCTTAACTCTTAGATACTGGTTCAAATGTCTTAGTAGCATCCATGAAGTTCTTGTAGTTATCAGCTGTAACAGCAAGGTTCAATGCATAGAATGAACGATCTGCTTCGTTGTATACGTAGTCAACGCCTTCTTCAAGAACGTTTCCAGCTTCGTCAGCTGTAGCGATACCCTGTCTTGATATCAACACCATCTAAAAGCGTTACGTAATACTCTTAATGTTAAGTAAGCTTGAACGTCAGCATGCTGAGAAATTGTTCCGCTGTAACCTTCAGCGATAGCAGCTACTGCATCACTGTTAGCATCGTAACCGAATGTAGCAACCTTCTTATCCTTAGCCCATGCTGTGAACATTGACATACCCATACCGTCATTGTTGGAGATAACTAAGTCGATTTCATCACCAAATGAAGCTGACCATGTACCGATAGCGTTACCTGCAGTAGCAGCATCCCATGTAGCACCTGCAGAGTTCTTCATTTCCTGAGAAGCAAGTTCGCGAACCTTGAAGTCGCCAACCTTACCATCCTTAACAACTGTAGCAGAACCATCTGTGTTTGTTCCTGCTGGAGTAGCATCGATAGCGCCATCCTTTTTCAACAGCTGTTCCTAAAGCCTTACGAACACCTCTTGTACGAGCGATAGAGTCGTTGTGTCCAACGTCACCGATAGCTAATACATAACCGATAACACCATCACCGTTACGGTCGATGATATCCTTATGAGCTGCGATGTAATCAGCAACCATCTTACCCCTGTAATTCTGCACCCTGGTTAGCATCGAAACCTACATAGTAAGTATCCTTGTTGAAGTTTAATGCTTTTTATCTAACTCACCTGTTGTGCTGTTAGATGGCTGACGGTTGTACCATACTAATGGCTTATCAGCGTTTGAAACTGTTGATTCTGTGCTAGAGCTTCCGCCTGTGTTGCTTTGTCTTAGGACCACAACCAACGAGTGATAGTGCTAAAACTGCAGAAGTCATAACCGCAAATAATTTCTTCATAAAAGTTTTCTTTCCTCCCTGAATTATTTGGCTTTTGAAACTGTGGAAAGCGCTTTTCGCGTTTCCGATGAAAAATAATATCACCATGCAAATTGACCGTCAACGCATATCCTCTTTATAAAATCTTAAGAATTTACTATTCTATCTTTTTAATTTTTACGCTGTCTCGAAATTATAATGTAAAAAAAGTGGCTATCTATAGCCACTTTTTAAACTATTTAATTTTATGCAATTGTCATTTTTATTTATAATTTGATTTTTATTTTATTACCAATTAGTACAAATAAAATAATGAAAAATTAACAATTTAATTTGTGAATTTTTATTTTATTTGAAAATTATACTGTAAATCAAATCTTTTCAAAACGGTACTTTTTGTCGTATTTCTGGGTACTTTTTCGTGATCTACTTCCTCCATAGAACATCTCATATGGTCTAACGTATAAACTCTTATCTCCATATAAAGCTCGGTATACAACCATCTTTCTCACGTGTTTCAGAGTGTATAGCCTCCCAATATATTCGTATAGATATTCAAACATCCATCTTTTTCAACTGTCTCTCTTTTAAAAGTGTTGGATGATATCACCTTGCACGAAAACTTTCTCATATGTTTTTCTCCTTATTAATATATAGCATATCGAAAAAGGTTCTTATAATTTCAAATAAACTCTATACGATAAAAACTGAGCTATCTCAGCGGATAACTCAGTCTTATTTATATTATTGTTTGGATAAATCGATGTTTACAATATATACATCACCCTTTATGTTCATTACCTTGTTTATCTACATAGATATCCTGTGTTGTAATTACTACTTGTGTTATACCTTCAGGAATTTCAAATACTAGAACACCTTCTTTAGATTCTCCAGAGCCAATGTATATTCCTTTTTCAAACTCTTCATTGAAGATGGCTTCCCTTATCATAATAAGAATTAGGTCCCTTCTGCACCTTTGGATCATCAGCACTTGTAACGTTTATCCCATTCGATAATAAGATCTGACGAGAAACATTGTAATATCCTTATTAAATGTATTTTCGATACTAAGCTTAACACCAACAAATTGTTTTTCCAGCTTCTGGTTTAATTCCCATTAATATCTGTTGATGATAAATAATCTAAAACTGTCAAATCAAAGAACATTGTTTGAACTGTATCTCCAACTTCATATTCATGGTAGCTATCGTCTGTTCCTGTTGTTGTATTGTTTTTCTGTACCTCCATTGTTTTTCATTAACAATGTCAGATAATGTTTTTCTTGTGCAAACCAGCAGATCCAAATGTAACTGCTAACGCTAACAATAATACACTTAATTTCTTCATTCTATTTTTCTCCTGTTTTCCCCAATTGAAACTATGCAAACTATTGCATCTGTATATAGTATACCAATAAGTACACCATAAAATATAGTAAAAGAGCAAAAACTCTTTGTCAAAAACAATAAAAACTACTAAAATATATAGATTTTTACACAGAAAAATGTAAAAAGGTATAAAAAGCCCCTGACTTTGGACTAATAAGTTAATGGAGCGAGTGATGAGAATCGAACTCACGTATACAGCTTGGAAGGCTGTCGTTCTACCATTGAACTACACTCGCATATCTTACTAAAGTGGTGTCTCGGAAGGACTCGAACCCTCGACCCACTGATTAAAAAGTCAGTTGCTCTACCGTCTGAGCTACCGAGACATCTTAAATGGCTGGGGTAGTAAGATTCGAACTTACGAATGAGGGAGTCAAAGTCCCTTGCCTTACCGCTTGGCTATACCCCAATAATCAAGTCCAACTCGTAAGCATCACTCGATGCATCAATCAGTAAATGGTGGAGACGGGTGGTTTTCGAACCACCGAACCCAGAGGGAGCAGATTTACAGTCTGCCGCGTTTAGCCACTTCGCTACGTCTCCAATAAAAATGGTGCCGACTATAGAATCGAACCTACAACCTATTGATTACAAATCAATTGCTCTGCCAATTGAGCTAAGTCGGCAAAAATGGTGGAGGTTAACGGGCTCGAACCGCTGACCCTCTGCTTGTAAGGCAGATGCTCTCCCAACTGAGCTAAACCTCCATCTATCCCTCACATTCCTCTTTTCGTGGAATGCTTTAATATAGTAGCATGGTGACTTTTTTTATCGTCAACACTTTTTTTAATTCCTTTTTAAATTTTTCAAAAACTTTATGAGTCCTCTTTTATAGAGGTTTACATACTAGTGATTATGAAAACCCACAATGAAGTTTAGTGTGTGAATGTGCTACAATAATAGAAGTTTTTATGGAGGTTTCTGTATGAAGATCTATAACGCAAGATATTTAGATAATAATCAGCGTTTTACTTGTTGCGATTATCACTGGATTTATCGCTGCCATATCTATTTGGCTCATTATATGGATTGATTACATCGTTTATTCACGTTTCATTTTCAGCAATGTTTGTGGCAGTAGGATATGGAGTTGCTTCTGTAATCAAAACATTTTGGTAAAAGGTGTTCATACAAGATTTATGGTTGTCGGTGCCATCATGACAACATTTGCAATCTTTCTCGGAGATATGATGTCAGTATATTCCGTTCCTAGATTTGCTTCTCTTTTATTAAGCGGTAATTTCTCTTTCGTTGGCGTATTCTTTGTAGCATGGCTACGTAGTATGGCATCTGCAGATGTTTCAGGTATACTTAGTTTGGCGTTCCGCTTAATCGGAATATATATTGGATATACACAATCCGTCATTTTATAGAGGTGTCATATGTATAGAAAAACATGGATGCAAGTCAATCTAGACAAGATTGAACGTAACTTAATCAAATTAAAAAATATCTGTCAGAAAAAAGTGATTGCTGTTTTTAAAAAGCAGATGCATATGGTTGTGGAGATATTCACGTTGCCCGTGCGGTATTAGAAGCGGTGCAGAGATGATTGCTGTATCTTCTTTAGATGAAGCACTTGTCCTGCGTAATGAAGGTTATGAGGACAAATTATTAATCCTTGGAGCTACAGAAGCTAGTGATATTCCTGTTTTTGATTAAACAAGGTATTTCTTGTACCGCTTTACTCTAATGAATGGGTGGATAGTGCTATCCAACAAAACTGTGAAGGTTTTACATGTCCATCTTAAAGATGGACACTGGCATGAGTCGTATTGGCTTTTCGCACAATTGACGAACTGCATTTAGCTTTCAACAAACTTCAAGCTGCTAACTGTGATATGGAAGGGTATCTTCACACACTTTCTGTTGTGCAGATAGTGATTTAGATCTCACAAATCTGCAGTTTACTAAATTTAAAGAAGCAGTAGAGTCTTTCTCTTACTCCTTCCCTTGGGTACATTGTGATAACAGTGACGCAACAGCATTCTTTAAAGAAGATATATCCAATGCATGCCGTATCGGTATTTCACTGTATGGAATTTCCACTTATGAGAAATCCCTTGAACCAGCAATTTCACTTCTGAGTGAAATTATTATGGTAAAGCATATGCATGCAGGTGATACAGTTGGATATGGTGCTACTTATACTGCTAAAGATGATGAAATCATCGCTACCCTACCAATCGGATATGCAGATGGCTTATCCGTGCTAATCAAGGCAGAAAAGTATATGTTGATGGTCAATACGCAGAGATTGTAGGACGTGTATGTATGGATCAAGTAATGATTCATTTAGAACACGAAGTGCCAGTTAAAACAGTCGTTGAAATCTTTGGCGAACACATCTCACTAGAAAAAATGGCCGAAGAACTAAATACAATCCCATATGAAATTATCTGTTTACTAAGCAGCCGTGTAACACGTCGTTACATTTGGCACAACCAAATCCAAGACGAAGAAAAATTCCCTCGTTTGGAAAAGAGTATTCTATCAAAGAAGAACTCAAAAACGATGAGCCAGCGCTCATCGTTTTTCGTTAATTGGTAATAAATCAATAAATCCTAACTCAGGATTATTATATAAGCGAACAAAGAACTTATTTCCAGTCGCAAAAACCTCTTGAAATATATAAGAGTCGTCCATCAAGGTTTTTGATACCATGAGTATATCTAGGAATAGTCCCTGTTGTGGTGCATATAATCCTTGTCTTAAGAATGGAATTGCCCATTGGCCACCATGTGCATGGCCACTGATAATTAAATTGACTGGCAGTTGCTCATAAAACGCTACATGATGGGGGACGGTGCGATAAAAAGGATTCGATAATATGATGTCATACAGAGAGAATCCACCTCCTCTACTGTCTTATCCATCTTAGGGCCACCATCTGTTAGACCAATCATTTCTAATAATTGACCATTGATATTCATCACTTCACTATCATCAAGAAGAACATGCACTCCATCTGAACGCATCGCAATCACATAGTCATGTAATTTCTCTTTTAACATCTCATCGTGATTTCCACTAATATATACTCGCGGATATGCACTCAATGCATGCATGAGAGCAAGCATACTTTCGTTATCTCCCCTAGGCGTAAAGATATCACCGGGAAAAAAACAATTAAATCAGGTTTATGTTTATTTTACCATACGAATAATACGTTCATTATCTTTACCAAAACTTTGAGAGTGTAGATCAGAAATAACACAGATACGTACACGTTTTTGAAATAAGTGGTGAATAAATCTTTTTTTCTTGTCGCATCTATTTTATGTGGCCATCCTAAGAATATAATCAGTGCAACCAATAAAACAGCTACTACGGACACAACGATAATTGTCTGCATATCTTCTAACCTCCAACTCCACTTAACCAATTTGTCTTATATAACCGAATTAAATATAATACACCTCTTATCGCAATATCAATCGTCATTGCAAGCCAGCACCCATAAGACCCATGATTGGCGCTAAGAAGAAGGCTAACGTAATACGAATACCCCATAAACTTAACAGGTTTAAAATAAATGGTACTACTCGTATCACCAGCACCTCGTAATACACCTGTAATAACGATGGATGCAGCAAAGAGCGGCTCTACAAGCATGACAACACGAATTACGTTTACACCAAGTCGTTGTACATCTACATCTGGCGTTAATATTGCAAATATCATCGGAGATGTAAAAACAATATAATTGCAAGGATACCCATAATAGCCATACCCAATAGTGTAATGATATTAGCAAAGTCTTTCGCAATATCTTTCTTGCCAGCACCAATCGCTTGTCCAATTAATGTTGTAGCTGCTGCGACGATACCATATCCGGGCATATAACAAATTGACTCTACTGTATTACCGAAGGAATGGGCCGCAATCGCAACTGTCCCAAGTGGAGCAATAATCTTGGTGGACGCAATTTGTCCCATACATAAATACACTTTGTGCTAGTGCATTAGGCATCCCTATCTTCCAAGCAGAAGATAAATACATCCTTGACTAGCAAACCAATTTCCAGCAATTTCCTTGATGTGTAATTCGTTCGATTTTGTTAAGGCTACCTTGAAAGAAATTACTGTGCAAATACAAACTGCAAGTGATGTGCCAAGTTGTGCCCCTAATACACCTAAATTAGCTCCATACACCCATATCTCTAAACCAAAGATGGAAATCATTCGAGATGGAAAAATCAAAAATGAAATTGAAAGATTATATCTAAAGATACACATGAACACAGCCATCTTACTTGAGTCTTCATATCCCCAGCACACTGCAGCATACTATTTCACAAGGTAATTTAACTGACGAATTGGAAGGAAGATTGCATATAACCCAAGATAATTCGTTGCATCTTTCCATATCTCTGGTTGGGCCTGCAACCATGATGGAGCAACATGTGCCCACACATAACAGACTCCTGCAATTAGAAATGAAATGAACAGTGAGGTTAAAATGGAACCTTTAAATATCCTTTTACTACGTTCAAGCTTTCCTGCACCTACCGCATAAGCAACCTGTACAGAGAATCCAATCGCTACACTATTAATGAGTTCTCCAAATAGCCAGGTACTCGACATCACAAGACCAATTGAAGCAGAGGCTAATGCACCCAGTGCACCAACCATTGCCGTATCAATAAATCCCATTACAGTTTCTGTAATGACTGCTAGGATACCAGGGATACTTAAGTCTTTTATGAGTTTTATTTTATCGGAAAATGTTAAATGCTCTGCATTCCGTATTTTTTCTGCAAGCTGTGTATTCATATGCATATTATACAAAAAGGTACTCCTTTTGGAGTACCCCTTATGCTTATTTATTTGGATTAAAATATACAGTTGTGCCGGCTTCTACAGATTTTGTAATCCATACACTCGCTCCGATAACACAACCATCACCAATTACGGTATCACCACCAAGAACTGTGGCATTGGCATAGATAACTACATTATTACCAATGTTTGGATGACGCTTTCCACCCTTCACAAGTTCGCCATTCTCATTTACTTTGAAACTCTTTGCACCAAGTGTAACACCTTGATATAACTTCACGTGGTGACCAAGTTCTGCTGTTTCACCAATGACTACACCAGTTCCATGGTCAATACAGAAGTAATCACCAATTGTCGCACCGTGGTTAATATCAATACCTGTCTTTTTCATGTGCATATTCTGCCATAAGACGAGGAATATATGGAACACCTAACTTATATAAAACATGTGCAATACGATAGATAAAGATTGCATAGAAGCCAGGATATGCAATGACTACCTCTGACTTGGTTCTAGCTGCTGGATCACCATCATAGATTGCTTGGATATCTGTTAAGACTGAACGCTTAATAGCTGGTAACTCTGCTAAAAAAACATATCTCTTAAGTTTCCACAGATTGAACAATCAGCACCCTTAAACTGTAGAGATGCTTGAATTTCCTTCTGTAAACCTTCTGATAAATAGTTTAGAGCTTGTTGTTGGTTTAACATACCTGCATGATAATAATCCGGCAAAATCACTGCTTGTACCTGCTTTTAAAATCGTAATGATATTTGTACGATCTGGTATACGCATTTTTTTAATGCAAGATCTTTATCTTCAATTTCATTTAGTTCATTGAGTAGTGTTTCGTAATTTTCCATTTTATTCTGCGAATAATGCAGTTGATAAATAGCGATCTCCTGAGTCAGGTAATAATACAACAATTAACTTACCTGCATTCTCTTCTCTCTTCGCTACTTCAAGTGCAGCGTGCACTGCTGAACCTGAAGAAATACCAACTAATATTCCTTCCTTTCTGCCAATTTCAGCACCTGTTGTGAAAGGCTTCTTCATCTGTAACTTTGATTACTTCATCATAGATTTCTGTATCTAATGTTGTAGGGATGAAGCCTGTACCGATACCCTTGAATCTTATGTGGACCTGGTGCACCACCTGATAATACTGCACTAGTTGCTGGTTCAACACCAATCACCTTCACATTTGGATTCTTTTTCCTTGAGATACTTACCTGTACCAGAGATTGTTCCTCCTGTTCCGATAGCGGAAATAAAGATATCAACCTCACCATCTGTATCTTCCCAGATTTCTGGTCCTGTTGTTAAGTAATGTGCTTTACGATTGGACATATTTTTCAAACTGCTGTGGAATAAATGCGTTCTCAATGCCTGCCGCAAGTTCTTCTGCCTTAGCAATTGCACCCTTCATACCCTTAGCACCTTCTGTTAATACAACCTCTGCACCATAACCCTTTAACCATCTTACGACGTTCAACAGTCATTGTATCTGGCATTACTAGAATAACACGATAACCCTTCGCTGTACCAACTGCAGCTAAACCAATACCTGTATTTCCTGATGTAGGTTCAATAATTGTAGAACCCGGCTTTAATAAACCCTGCTTCTTCAGCATCTACAATCATCTGATATGCAATTCTATCCTTGACAGAACCCTGTTAAGTTAAAGTATTCAACCTTCGCTACAACACGTGCCTTTAAGCCAAGTTCCTTTTCAAAGTGTGTAAATTCTAATAATGGTGTGTGACCAATTAATTCAGTTGTTGATTTTTTTGATATTTGACATAGTATTTTTCCTCTTTTCTCTCATGTAATATATGGAGCGGTATAAAAACAAAAAAATCCGAGCATGCATTCATATGCCCGGATTTATTAACTATTGTGCTTACGAATCACTGCAATAAAAGGTAAATTAAAAGCAGCCCCGACGCAGAAACAGCATTCATCCGGACATCATTTAAATTACAACAGCAACACATTTGATTCATCACTTGTTTGTTCATGCCCGTTTCCTCCTGTTCACCGTTCTTATTACGGGAGACTATCATAGTACTATCAGTTTTATTTGTCTACTCTAATGATTCAGCTTTTTTTCGTTTCACTTTGAATTAGCGTTTGTACATCATCTTCTTTCAACTGTTCTAATTGATCTGATATTTCAGATTCATCCGCAAATTGATTAAAGATATTTTTGTTTCTCATGGAGTCGTTTTACCAATGCTTCATCTATCGTATCTGCAGATACTAATCTATATACAAATACATGATTGATTTGTCCCCATACGATAGACACGAGAGATTGCCTGCATTTCATCGAGATGGTTTCAGCTGAGGTTCACAAAGAATTACAATCTCTGCCGTCTGAATATTTAATCCAATGCCACCTGTATGAATCTGTATTGGCAGCACCCGTGCAACCGGCTCATCAAACTGTCTTAGAATTTCTTGTCGTTTCTCCAGTGATAATTTTTCCACTAATGACTGGCAAAAGATTTTTCCTAACAGTAAATCTGTCACGAAAGATAGCGTCTCCAAGAAATAAGAGAATATGACTACCTTTCTTCCTTCACCGAGTGCCTGCAAGCATAACTCAACCATTCTTTCTGCTTTTGTAGAATTGAGTGAACTCCAAGATACTCTGCGCATAGCCATAAAGTTTCCAGATTCAACTGCTTTACGGTAAGAGACTATCTCCTCCTCATTCATCATGCACCACTCGTCATGAATCGTTAATTCCGGCAGTTCCATGAGTACATCAGAACGCTTACGTCGCAAATATACTGGTGCAATCTTCTTGCGAAATAAATCTGCTTTTCACTAGATATTTCATATCTTTTACTTCGCTTGCGATGGATGGATTTAAACATTCAATTAAGTAACACATTTCATCTACGTTATTTTTCAATCGCTGTGCCCGTCATATATAGAGCGTACTCAGCTTGTTCAATCATTCGCACTGTATTGCGTGTACGTTGTGCATCCTTGTTTTTTTAACGAAGTGCGCTTCATCCACAACAACCATGTCGAGTGGAAAATCTTTATCAAAAATAATCTTATCTAAACCTTCATAGTTAATAACTGCAATGCCACCATCACTCTTCCAGCTTTGAAAATCATTAAAACCAGATCCATGTAACATATATGCTTGCATGTCCGTTAGTTTCTCAATTTCACGCTTCCAGTTTAGTAATAACCCAGCTGGACATATTACAAAAAAATAACGATGTCCTTTGTGATATAGATGATTCATCGCTGCAATTGCTTGAATGGTTTTTCCTAGTCCCATCTCATCTCCAAGCAGCACCCTTTTTTGATGCAAGATATACTTCGTTCCAAACTCTTGATAATGACGTAACTCTGTATGGAAAGATTCTAATACTAATGGTATTGCCTGTATCTGTTGCAGTAGCGAAACATCAATGTCTTCATCTTTATCATCTTTCACTTCTATTTCAGATAACTTTTCAATTACAGTATAGTATTGAATCGCATTATCCTTATAGTCCTGTAATATCACATCAAAGCGAACCTGATTTAACGCAACTACAATCATCATAAAATTGCTTAATTACTTTCTGCGTATGAAGACTGATTAAAGTACTTTTACATCTTCTACAGCTTTTTAAAAATGTCTGTTTCTTTTTTTCTACTACTAAAAATCCAACCAAAGAAATTTTCGAATTAAACCACTGTTATCATAGGCTTCTTGAATACCACGTTCTGTTTCTTGATAGATTGCATTTAACTTTTGTATAGTTTTCTTTTTGTATGTAAATAGAAGTAAATTTCATGAAGAATCTCTTTATCTCTATCTGTTAGATGTTCTAAATCTATGCGATAGTGAATCTGATTTTTAATGGCTGTTGTACTACGGTGTAGCGCCAACATGAGTTTATCTGCTGTTTCTTCCCCAATACCACCTAAGGCTTCTAGTTGTCTACGATTATATTTCAATAAGTCATACATCGTTGTGATGTGATTAACTTCAAGTGCTTGTAGTGGAAGTCTTGTGAAGGATTTTGAAAGATCCGTGATTGGAATCTGTCGAATTTCTTCCTCAACTTTGTCCATGATAATATCTTGGCAACGGTCATGAATGACTTGGATATTTTTCTTTTCTTGACCGCGTAAAGAAAAGAGTTGATCCCTTAACATCTTCAACTGCTCTCGTTCATATCTAATTTCTTGATAGTTAATCTTTTGAAATATCATATTTCCTCATATGAATTATAAGTTGTTATTCTAAAAAAACAAATAACCACAACCTGCAAGCATCACCAAGCTCATTGCTTGCAGCCAGACCAGTTACCACTATCTTCTTTTTCTTTTCATTTATTATGTAAATCTTTTCTTGTTATTTTATGAAAATTTTTTTATATTACTTCCAATTTAAATTAAAAATAGTCTTGGACTTTCTTCATATTCTTCAAGATATCTCCCTAGAATCGTGATATTGTATATGAGGATACCAAATTTTCCCCATTTTAAAGAAAGTGGGTTTTTATGGAAAAATTTTACAGTTTTTGATTATGAAGACATTCAACTAATACCAAATAAGTGTATTGTAAACAGCCGTTTGGAATGCGATACAACTACACAATTTGGAAAACATCGCTTTAAAGTTGCCAGTTGTTCCCAGCAAATATGCAGACAATTATCGATGAATCTCTGGCAATTAAACTTGCAGAGAACGGATATTTCTATATCATGCATCGCTTTACTCCTGAAAAGTCGTCTTTCATTTGTAAAGATGATGCACGAAAAAGGATTGATTTCTTCTATCAGTGTTGGTGTAAAAGAAAATGAATATCATTTTATTCTTGATCTTGCTAATCACCACCTAATTCCAGAATACATTACAATCGATATTGCACATGGTCATTCCAATGCCGTTATCAATATGATTAAACATATTAAAAAACACCTGCCAGACACATTTGTTATTGCAGGTAATGTTGGTACACCAGAAGGTGTTCGTGAACTTGAAAATGCAGTGCCGACGCAACGAAAGTTGGTATCGGTCCCGGAAAAGTATGTATCACAAAACTAAAGACAGGCTTTTGGCACAGGTGGTTGGCAGTTAGCTGCTTTACGTTGGTGTGCGAAGGCTGCACGTAAACCAATCATCGCTGATGGCGGAATACGTTCCAATGGTGATATTGCAAAGTCTATACGTTTTGGCGCAAATATGGTTATGATTGGTTCCCTATTTGCCGGCCATACAGAATCACCAGGCAACACTGTTATGCAAGATGGTATTGCAATGAAAGAATACTTCGGTAGTGCTTCTGAATATCAAAAAAAGGTACCCTACAAAAAAACGTGGAAGGTAAAAAGATGCTCGTACCATGTAGAGGTTCTATCATGGATACACTAACCGAAATGCAACAAGACCTTCAATCATCCATCTCCTATGCAGGCGGAAAAGATTTAAACGCAATTCGTTATGTTGATTATGTCATTGTAAAGAATTCCATTTTCAATGGTGATACACATTAGGCATTCTATTTGGTGAATTTGACGCACAGGATATAATAATAAATGAAAGAAGGAAATCAAATGACAAAGATTAATATTATCTCTGGCTTTTTAGGAGCTGGAAAAACGACATTGATTCAAAAGCTAATCAAAGAAGTATATGCTGGTCAAAAAGTTGTTCTTGTAGAAAACGAATTTGGCGAAATTGGTATTGACGGTGGTTTTTTAAAGGACTCCGGTATTGTTGTCAATGAAATTAACAGTGGATGTATCTGCTGTACTTTACAAGGTGACTTCCGCACCGCTTTACAAGAAGTAGTAGAGAAGTATCATCCAGACCACATCATCATCGAACCTTCTGGTGTTGGTAAATTATCCGATATCTTAGCAGTCGTAAAAGATGTAGAAGGTTTGGAACTAAATAGTTACAGTACTGTTGTAGACGCAAAGCGTTGCGAAACATATCACAAAAACTTTAAGGAGTTCTTTGATGATCAGATTACAACAGCTGCTTGCATCATCTTATCTAGAACTCAACTTGTTGATGAAGAAACATTACAGAAGGATATCGCAATTATCCGTGAATTAAATAATGACGCAAGAATCATTACCACTCCATGGGATGATCTCTCTGGTCAAGCAATCATCGAAGCTATGGAAGGTTCTACAGATGGCTTCCCAGAACTCGAAGAGGAAGAAGACTGTGGATGTTGTGGATGTGGTTGTCACGATGACGATGATGACGATTGTTGCTGTGGCCATGACCATCATGAACATGAGCATCATCATGAACATGAGCACCATCATCACGACCACGAGGAAGAAGAATGCTGCTGTTGCTGTGGTTCTTCCGAACATGAAGAGCACCACCATGAACATCATCATGATGATGAAGAATGTTGCTGCCATCACCACCACGAGGAAGAAGAACATGATGAGGAAGAGTGTTGCTGTTGTGGCCATGATCATCACGATCATGAACATCACCATCATCACCACCATCATGGACACGATGCGGATGAAGTATTCACATCAATCGGTATTGAAACAGTTAATAAATACTCTGTAGAAGATATTGCATTAGCACTTTCTGAACTAGATGAACATATCATCCGTGCAAAAGGGTATTGTTCCTAGTCATGATGGAAGTTGGTTATTCTTTGACTATGTTCCGAGAGATGCAGATATCCGCATTGGTTCCCCTGCTTACACTGGTTTAATCACAGTGATTGGTGACAAGGTAGACGTTGCTCGCATCAAGGAAATCTTTGCGGTGAAGTAAAATGGCAACTCCTGTATATCTCTTTACGGGATTTCTTGATTCCGGTAAAACATCTTTAATCTTAGACACACTCAACGACCCTTCCTTTATGGAAGAAAAATAGCCGTACGTTAATCATTTGTTTTGAACAAGGTGAAGTTCGATACAACGATAAATACCTCGCAGAGCACAAAGCATTCGTTGAATATATGGACTCTCCAGAGGATTTAAATGTAGAAAAGATTCGCGAGTTAGATACCATCTATCATCCAAACCAAGTATTTATTGAATACAATGGAACCCTTTGCAATCACGCCGTTTATCTTGTCACAGATGCCAAACTTCTGGCCTTTTGGTACAGATTCTTACAACAGTAGATGCGATCAACCTTTCCAAATGTATATTAACGCAATGCGTTCTGTCATTTATGAGCAGTTAAAAGTACAGCGATACAATTATCTGTAATCGTTGTACACCAGATACCTCCGCATCAATGCTGCGTGGCAATATCAAAAGCTATTAATAAAAAAAGCTCAGATTTTCTACGAAGGCGAACACGGTGCCCAGGTCACTCTTAAAGAAGGTGTACTACTATTCAATATCAATGCCCCTATCATCGATATCAAAGATGATGATTATGGCATCTGGTATATGGATGCGATTGAAAACCCAGATAAATATGATGGAAAAGAAATCATCCTACGCGGTAAGTTCACCGAGACATTACCGAGGCTATCATCAGACCTTTATCATGGGCAGACAAGCAATGGTATGCTGTGCAAATGATACCAGTCTATGTGGATTAACGGTTACAGGCGTTAAAGTAGAAGAACTTGTAAAGGATAACTGGTATGAAGTACAAGGTAACCTTAAGACCATCCCATTAGATAATGGTGGCAAGACCTTAGTTCTTTATGCTAGTCGCATCCAAAACTACCAAAAAAACCACAAGATGAGTTCGTTTATTTCAGTTAATGACTAGAGTAATTCTTCGGAATTACTCTTTTTAAATTCTGAAATTTTTAGTTTTTTTCATATCTTAGTTAACTCACTTTAACCATTTGTGCTACCATTATTCAGGGAAGTGATAAAATGATGAAATTTTTAAAAGAAAAACTAAATATTCGTAGAACCGTTTGGTTCCTACTCATCTCGGCAATGTTCTTACTATTTTATGCGCCACATCTTTCCTTTGATGTACACATGAAAAAAGGTATCCAAGGTACTGTTGTTGTTTCAAACTTCAATACAGACCGTGGTGAAGAAATCTTTGCAAACTATAACTATAACTCTCATAAGACATGGTTAGATGCACAACCATCTTGGGAAGTAATTCACCTCAGTAACATTCCTATCGTTACAAACTCTTTACGATTAGGTTTTTAACAACGTAAAGACAGACATCGCTATCTCAAAGATTGATGTGTCATTTGGACCATTTAAACTTGCAGAGTATACACCTGAAAATATCTCCAACGAGATCATTGCCTCTCAAGGTATGGTCATTAATACAAATGACAATACAATCAACTTAACGCTAAATGGTGTTGAAGGTTGGCTACAGTTAGATACAAGAGAATACCTTCCTAAGACAGCTTGGGTTGCAGTATATCTTTCCATCTTAGTACTAAGTTGGATTATTGCGTATCTGATTGATAAGAAGCTTTCATGGGTCAAAAGCACATTCCGGAGAATGAAATGATGTTGATAGCAGCTCCCTATTTGGTGCTTCTTTCATGTCAGAAATCTGTACTGGTAACTACTACTACATCAACTTGATGAATCGTTTCTATAACGTTGCTATCTATATTGTTCTATATAAAGTAATCTACTTAATATTCCGTCGATTACCAATCTCAGTTCTAATTAGTAACTTATTTGTCGTTATCTTCGGTATCGTAAATATGTACGTAACACAGTTCCGCAACCGTCCAATCGCACCATGGGATTTGACCGCAATTGGTACGGCTGCAGATGTCATTTCAAACTATCAAGTACAGATTCGTTACTTCATGGTTATCGCTATTATCATCTCCATCTTAATTTATCTCATTGATGCGGGCTGTACCTCGTGATAACACTAAGATAAATATTTACTACGCAACCTACCCTATTTTGATTATTGTTGTAGCTCTCTTCTTAAATAGCGTTGGTCAATACTATCTATGGGATATGAACCTATTATCCATCTTCCAAACAGATGGTACAGCCCTAAGCTTTCACAGGTCTTATTAACCAATACATCTCTGATCAACCAAAGAAACCAGAAGGCTATTCTGTAGAGGAACTCAAAGAACTTGGTAAACAGCTTGCTGAAAGAGCTGCAGCCAACGTTGATCCAAATGTCACAAAACCAACGAATATCATCATGGTTATGAATGAATCCTTTGCGGATATGAATATTGGTGGTACAAACTACGCTGATAACATCATCCCTTACTACCTGTCTCTAGAAAAATACAATTCGTGGAAATCTCTACGTCGATGTACGTGGTGGTGGTACATGTAATAGTGAATATGAATCCTTAACAGGTAATACAACTGCATTCTTTGCAGGTGGGGTATATCCGTTCAATATGTATATGCACAGAAACGTGCCTTCATTGATTTCCTACTTTAACCAGAGTGGCTTTACTACAACGGGTATTCACCTTGGTAAATCCACAAACTGGAACCGTGCTTCTGCTTGGAAGAAACTACAATACCAAGATAAAGTATTCGCAGAAACTTTTGATGGTTTAGAAACAATCCATGGATATCCAAGTGATGCACAGAATTTCAAAAGTTCTAGAAGAAACTTACGAAAAAGGAAAAAGGACAAGAAAAACTTTATCTTCAATATTACCTACCAAAACCATGGTGGTTATGATGATAAAGGATGATTTTAAAAGAAGACTGTCGATTTCAGTTCTATTGGTGGTGGTTATAGTCACGCTGAAAAACTACTTCTCATTAATGAAGATTTCTGATCAAGACTACAAGAACTTGATTGAATACTTCTCAAAGGTAAAAGAACCTACAATGATTGTGATGTTTGGTGACCACCAACCATCCTTAGGTGCAGATTGTGATAACCTTCTATTCCCACATGCAGGTACGCCTGAAAACGACATGACACAATATATTACTCCATTCTCCATTTGGGCAAACTATGATATTCCAGATGAGACAATTGATAAGTTAAGTATTAACTACCTATCTTCACTCATCATGAAGACTGCAAACTACCAGATGACTCCATACCAGGAATTCTTATATGAACTAAAAGATAAGTATCCTGTCATTGGTCTATATGGCTGTTATGACGCAGCTGGTAAATACTACCAATCTGTAAATGATATTAATGATCCAGATATCAATACATACCGTTGTTTACAATACAATAATGTATTTGATTCCGACCGCATTCCATCCCTATTCTATCCAGAAGGAAAAGAGAGTAACTAAAAAGAACACTTCTGTACCGACCTCCATTTGTTAGACTCTTGGTCTAACTTTCGGGGTTGGTACATTCATTGTGTTCTTTTTCTTATAGAAACATACGAATAAAACTATTTTCTTCCGTATAAGGTTTCCAGCCTTTACCGGTTCAGCAGTCTTCATGAAATTCGTCCAAGCGGAAACCATTTCATCACTAATCTTATAATCGCGCACTTCCATCTCTCTCCAACAGCGACTCAACGTTCCAAACATATACCATAGCTCAGCAGAGTGGAACGCACCTGCATCATCTGATGGCAATTTACGATTGAATAAATATAAGTATGTTGGTTTACCGTGATGTTCATTTCTTAGATTTGCAAAAATCAATCATACTCTGATAGTACTTAGACTTACGCATCGGCTCATCAACACCCAAACCAAAGTCATTGCCATTAGCACCTATAATATACGGAATATTCTGTACATCACCACGTTTTGCCAGTTCATCCAATGTATCTTCAAGCACAAAGCCATCAACCACCGGTCCAAACAGCAAGCGATTATCATGCTTGGAAAGCTTTGGTAAGATATCCACTAACTTCTGCGCAGGAATTTGACGTAATGCTTGAATATTCTTCGCACCCACAAGCTTCATAATTTCTTCACCAGTTTCATACGCTTCTTCAACAGTCTTATGTTTGAAGATAGGATTATTTACCCCAGCACCACTTTGAATAATTGCCTTGGCAATCATACCACGTGTTGTGGGACTAGAAATTAACGTCTGAACACTTATCGCACCAGCACTTTGTCCAAATAGTGTAATGTTATCAGGATTTCCTCCGAAGGCCCTCAATATTCTTACGAATCCAACGAATCGCAAATACTTGATCTAAAAATTCCATAGTTAGAAACGCAATGTGCAGGATCTTCCTCTTTTTAGTTGTGGATGTGCAAAAGAAACCAAATACACCAACACGATAATTGATTGTCACTAGAATGACATCATTCTGAACAAAGGCTTCTCCATCAAATGGAACTTCATTTCCATATCCATGGTCAAAAGCACCACCATGGAGCCAGATTGCGACTGGATATCCATGTTCTGATTTACGATTTGGCGCCCAGATATTTAAATACAAACAATCCTCACTCATTTCTGGATAAGGATACTGCTCATAATTATAAAACTCTTTTCGATAAAACGGATTTGATGCTTTAGGTTGTGGGCAAATCTTACTATATTCCAAAGCATCTCTAACACCTAACCAACGATCAGGTGCCTGTGGTGAACTAAAACGTAAATTCCCAATTGGAGGTTTCGCATAAGGTACACCCTTAAAAATTAATTTAGATTCTGTCTCTTCACCACGCATATACCCTGTTCCACTTTTTATTTCAACTGTCTTCATAAAAAAACCTCTAGTTCAAATTCTAATCATATTTTTTTCATCATTATACCATTTCTAATTTTTCAAACTAATGAAGAATACATGAAAAAGAGATCCGCTGGCACAGATCTCGATTTCTTTTTATTTTTTTGGGAGGGAAAGAAATTTATAATTTCTCTGTCATTTAAGACACTTATAATATACCTAAACCATGTGTGAGATATATGGTGAAATAGTGAAAAGTATTGTGAAAGTGTATTTTTCATATCATTTTTTTCTATGTTTTTTTATCAAAACTGCTTATTTTTATTGTACATTTTGAATATTAATATTGTTTTTATCAATATTTTAGTTTCATTATCTTTGTAATAAATTTTCAGAAAATAGAATAATTATTCAAAAACATGGTTACCTTAAGTATTTTTAAATCCTAGAAAAAGAGTTAAATATAACAAACAATGCAAAAAAAGTATAATATTAAATATGGTGGTCTTAATATGCATTCCAAAATGTATCATTCATGATTCCCTATGTCCTCGTAGCTCAGTTGGATAGAGCGACTGCCTCCTAAGCAGTAGGTCGTGCGTTCAAATCGCATCGAGGACGCCATAGTATATGACTCTAAGCCTTTATACATCAGGGCTTAGAGTTTTCTTTTCAGGTTTTCAAACACGATATTTAAGATAATGTCATTATGAAAGGACAGAAAGCATACGTTTCTGTCCTTTCATTTTTATGGCAAGATTTCTAACCAATATCCATCTGGGTCTTCGATAAAGTAAATACCCATTGCCTCATTTTTCAAAACAAATACAACCCATTTCCTTATGCTTCTGATGAGCCGCTTCAAAATCATCTGCCTTAAATGCAAGGTGGAATTCACACTCACCCAAATCATATGGCTGTGGATGATCCTTGAGCCAAGTGAGTTCTAATTCAAACTCACCAACCTCACTCTTCAAGTACACAATGATAAAGTCATCACTTGTCTTTCTTCTCACCTCATGTAAGTCGAGGGCTTCATTGTAGAAAACGAATGGATCGTTCTAAATCCGAAACATTTAAATTCTCGTGAATCATTTTTAAACTTCATATCTCTTCTCCTCTCGCTGCCTCCGTGTTTCTAATACGTGACTGATACTCTGGGTATTCCGTGATAAAACGCTGAATCACGCTAGGATCTCCCCAGTAGTGGATTGGATAGACAGTATCACAGTCCACATTTTCTAGAAAATATAATAACCCGTCAGCGTAGTGCATTTCCAGTCTTGGATCAAGAGGGACAAAAAGGCAAGGTCAAAAATGTCTGCCCCTTAATTTTTACCAATTTCTGAGTGGTAAATTGTACGAAGTTCTAGGTTATCCTCTTCTGGCTCCCTTCCCAATACCAATCGTTTAAATCACCACTATGATAAATAGTCCCTTCATCACTACTCACTATAAACGCAACACCACTGTCATTTGAAAGTAAGGTCTCAACTTGAATTCCACCATCAAACTGATAGCATTTATCAGGCTCAACAAAGCGATACTTTTATCTTCGACAATCTATTTTCATCACTGATGTCGTTTGCTAGTATAGCTTGATAACGCATCCCTCTCTGATTGAGAAGGTCAAATATCAACGGATTATAGTGATCATTATGAGAATGACTGCAAAAACACAATTACATCCTTCTTATTATCGAGAGGTGGTAGTTCTCCCTTGTAGTAGTCAAAAAAACATAATAGCAATCTTTGAGTTCAACCAATATACCACTATGGTTTAAGTATGTTACTTTCATGGTATCACCTCCTTAGAATTAACCTACTAATTTTTCCTATATTACCTAAAATCAATAGATTAATTTTTATATTAAATATTTTATCCTACTTTCTAAACTTACTAATCATAATTTTTTTATATTTAGTAGCAATATACTAGTATGATAAGCTTTCGTTTCCCTTTTTTTCTTCATTTATAAAGTTTTTTTCAATTTACGATTCTTCAAAGATAAATGCTTGAGCAAACTCTTTATAACCGATTGATTTTAGATACTTGAATCGATGCAATATTATCTAATGCACATTCCCATTGAGGAACAATTCCAGATTGAATATGGTGATGTGTTGCTAGTGCTGCACATAATTTTTGCATAGCCTTTTTCTTCTATGCTCAGGGTAAAGTTACTATTCCTGTATGCTGAATATACCCCTCCATATATGGCATATCTGGAGCATCACATAACGCTACAAGTTCATCATCAATGATATATCCAAAGAAAAAGCCTTTATCTACTCTTCCTTCAAAAATAGGCTTTGAGCCAACCTATTTCAGAAACTGATGGATATGCTTTTTTTAAAAAAATCTCAAACAGCGGATAATCATCTCTATTCAGCATTCTTGCATCTTTATAATCAAAAAAACACGTTCCTCTGCGAACTCCATTAATTGATATCCTTTTAAAGGATAAGACTGCTTGATTGTGTCAATCAGCTCCTTAGCATCTTTTTAGTTGTGTAAGTTCATTAAAAATAAGATTGGTATTTAGGTGCATAAGTCACGATACAAGCATCCTCTTTACACAAGACATATATCGAATATTTGCATCCAAATCCCTTTTAATATATGGCTTCTTTCATCGGTACAAATAAGCTGTATACCATGTTCAAAACTACTTACATCTGCTCCACAGACGCAAGAATAATAATCATATGTTATTTTTTTAATTTCTCTAGCATCCATTTTTCATATAATCACCCTTCCATAAAATGATTTTTCTACTACTTTCTTTGAACTACAACTTTTTGATTTAAGTACATATTCTTTAGGAAATCTGTCCCAGTTCCTCTGGATGGAAAACTTTTCTAATTCTAATTATATTCAAAACATCACATTCTAATCTAGAAAAGAATACTCTATCAAAATTTCTAGTAGTTTCTCACTGCTTATTTTCTTCTATTATAAGAAATTTTTATCCATCTCTTATATGCTACGTCATTTTTTTCACACGAAATCACATAGTATTTTATTAGCACTCTATAGTATGAATGTGCTAAAAATCATTTTTTTATCCGAAAGGAGTTTTTATATATGAACGATAACAAGAAGAAAAAAACCTCTTGTGTACTACTATGCATTTGTCGCAATTGTATTAGTATTACTCAACTTGGTTTTTACGACCTGTTCTTCAGCAGGCACAAATTGAAGAAGTTCCTTATAGTACATTTATTCAACAAAACCACCGATGACAAAATTGATGAGGTGACAATTGAGTCTTCTCAAATTACATACAAGCTCAAAGATGGCGATACAGTATACTCTACTGTAAAAAGTAAATGACCCTGATTTAATTGACCGTCTCGAAAGTCATGATGTGAAATTCTCTGGTACACGTGTACAACAGGGTTCACTGTTTATGAACATCTTCTTTGGTTGGATCCTTCCAATCATTATTGCGGTAATGTTAATGCGTTATGTTAACCGTACAATGCAAGGCGGGGAAAAGGATTCTCCACTTGGAGGTGGGGTCTAGGTGGTATGTTTAACCTAGGTAAGTCAAATGCTCGTGTATACGATAAAGACAAGACAACGATTCGTTTCAATGATGTTGCTGGTGAAGATGAAGCTAAGGAAAAATCTGCAGGAAATTGTAAATTACCTACATGATCCAAAACCAGTTTAAATCCATTGGTGCAACTATGCCAAAAGGTATTCTCTTAGTTGGTCCTCCAGGAACAGGTAAGACCATGCTTGCAAAGGCAGTTGCTGGTGAATCAAACGTACCATTCTTCTCTATCTCTGGTTCAGAGTTTGTAGAGATGTTCGTAGGTATGGGTGCTTCCAAAGTTCGTAGCTTATTCAAAGACGCAAAAAGAAAAAAAGCACCATGTATTGTATTCATCGATGAAATCGATGCGATTGGTGGTAAGCGTAATGCAGGTAACTTTGGTGGTAATGATGAACGCGAACAAACATTAAAACCAATTACTTACAGAAATGGATGGATTTGAAGGTAATAATGGTATTGTCGTACTAGCAGCTACAAACCGTCCTGAAAATCTAGATCCCTGCTCTACTACGTCCAGGAAGATTTGACCGTCGTGTACCAGTTGAGTTACCTGACCTTCAAGGTCGTGAAGATATCTTAAAGGTACACGCAAAGAAAGTTAAGACAGAGCCAGGTATTGATTATAACGTAGTTGCACGCATGGCTTCTGGTGCCTCTGGTGCAGAACTTGCGAACATCATCAACGAAGCAGCTCTACGTGCTGTACGTGAAAAAGAGAAATGCAGTAAGTCAGAAAGACTTAGAAGAAAGTATCGAAGTTGTTATTGCAGGATATCAAAAGAAGAATGCAATTTTAACAGATAAAGAAAAAGTTAGTTGTTGCATATCACGAAGTAGGACATGCATTAGTTGCAGCACTACAGACACATAGTGCACCTGTGCAGAAGATTACAATCATTCCCACGTACAAGTGGTGCTCTAGGTTATACAATGCAAGTAGAAGAAGGTAATCATCCTCTTTACACAAAGTCTGAATTAGAAAACCGTATTGCGACACTTACAGGTGGTCGTGCAGCAGAAGAAGTTGAATTTGGACAAGTTACTACAGGTGCTTCCAACGATATCGAACAAGCAACAAAAGATTGCTCGTGCTATGATTACACGTTATGGTATGAGTGATGAATTCGATATGGTTGCAATGGAAACTGTAAATAACAAATACCTTGGTGGTGATGCATCACTTACATGTTCAGATGGTACAGCTTCAACAATTGACCAAAAGGTTGTAGCACTCGTGAAAACAACAACACGAAAAAAAGCAAAACAACTATTAACGGAACATAAAGCAGATCTTGATCGAATTGCACAATTCTTATATCAAAAAGAAACAATTACTGGCGAAGAATTCATGGCGATTCTTGAAAAGAAAGAAGACTTTGAATTACCAGTAGTACAATAGCCTTCACATTCGTGAAGGTTTTTTTCTTTTGCCAAAAGAAAAAAACCGGTATTCACCGGTTAAAAGTTTCTCGCTTCAATATCCATCACCATATTAACTCTACGTTCATGGCGACCACCTTCAAATTCAGTATTCATGAATTCATCTACAAGCATCTTCGCTGTTTCAATTCCAATGACTCTTGAACCAAAAGCGATGACATTTGCGTTATTATGTAATCTTGAATATCTAGCACTATATGGTTCAGAGCAGATACATGCACGAATACCTTTAACTTTATTACATGCAATACCGATTCCAACACCAGTTCCACAGATTGCGATACCACGTTCTACCTCACCATTTACAACAGCCATTGATACCTTTTCACCCCAGATAGGATAATCTGTGCTTTCAGATAAATCTGTACCATAGTTAACAACCTCATGACCTTGTGATTCAAGATATGCAACAAGTTCCTTCTTCATCTCTACGGATGCGTGGTCATTTGCAATACCGATTCTCATGCGGCTACCTCCTTTTTCAAATCTGAATGATTCTGTCTATACCATAGCAAGAACGCTCCTGCTAAGAATACAAAGATAGAAATAAACTGTGATGTTGAGAAGATCCAAATCTGTCCACGGATTAAATCACCACGTAAGAATTCTACTAAGAATCTACCTAACCCATAAAGAACTAAATACCATGCTGCTGTATCTTCAGGATGCTTGCCCTTCAATAAGTTTCTCAATAAGAATGAGAAGATTAAGAAGTTACCAGCAGAAGAAATTAACTCTGTAGGAATAACCTTGATACCAGCACCAGGTCCAAGAGACTCAGCCGGGAACTCAACACCGTACCAAGCCGTTGTTTGAATACCATAGCAGCATCCCGCAAAGAAACATCCAATACGTCCAAATCCTTGACCAAGTGAAACCGCAGGCATTAATACGTTTGCATACTTCATGAAGTCCCACTTTTTCCACTTACAGTAGATCCATGCCGCAATAATACCAGCGATGATACCACCATAAACTACAAATCCTTCATTACTCAAAATTACAACAGGATTTTTCAAGAATGTATCCCACACCGTCGCAATATAGAGTAACTTCGCTCCAATAAATCCAAAGATGATGATAAAGAAAATCATTCCATCAATCTTTTCATATTCTAGTCCTTGTTTTTTTGCTAGACGTTCTGATAACCAGAACGCAAACAAAATTCCAACTGCAATCATGAATCCATATCCATGTACAGTTATAGGACCAATTTTAAACCAATCATTAAACATTAAAAACTTCCTCCATGTATCTATTTTTTAAGTGATTGTATCGAAAATGAGAAGTCAGGCTATTCCGACTTCTCTTCTTCACTATCTTCTTTTTTTCAGTTTCTACTACTCTTTCTTCTTCAACTTCTGCATCAATAATCTTTCCATTTACTTCAAAAGCTCTTTTAAGAACTTATGGAATTTATCTGCGATAAATAAGACCACGAAGATATCAGAAACTCCACAGTAAACTAAACTTACTCCAATTACAACAAACAAGATTTTTTTGTAGTTCTGCTCCAGTCAAAACAAACATAACAACAAAACCAAGTACGATAGAAACAGCTGCTAATACAATGTACGTTGCGTATTGGGATGAACCTATTCGTTTCGCAACGACTGCATTCTGTAACTTATCAAAACCATCCGCAACGATAACAAGTCCAAGTAGGATTGGAATGATATCTAGCAAGATTTGTTGTTTAAAGATAATAATAAGACCAGCAAATATTGCCATGATTCCGATTGAGAATTCATTACGACGCAAACTCTCTTTTACATTGATAACAAAGTATGTTGTAAGAGAAACAATACCATATACAACTAATGCAATACCTAATACATAAGCAATCAGATCTCTACTACTTTCTGGATAAACGATTAGTAATAAACCTGCAAGAATATATCCAATTCCAACTAATATAGATCTCCATTTAATTTGTTTTTAACATAGTAACCCCTTTTTCCATAGAACTATAGTATCACCAAAATCACAAAAAGAAATAATAGGAAACACATCTTACTAAAAAAATTCTTTATATTTTTTTCAGTATTTGAACTTATATTTTTCTTTGTCAGAATCAATCCATCGTCCTTAACAAAAATAGGATTATTTTTCTACCAAAGAATTTTTCATTTGTGACGATTGTATACTCACAAATATCATCACCGTTTGAACATGTTTTTGATCGTATTAGATATAGTTGTAATGCCTGTATCATCTGATGATCCATATTACAAAAATGTGGCAAGATCTCCATCATTTCATATTCCTCACAATAGTCTTTAATCGGACATCCTCTTAGTACAAAGTGAATACCATCATCGATATCATGTTGTACTTCCATTCCCCAAGTATTGTGCCAATCATTGTGAAGATGTGGTTCTAGTTTTTTTCTGATATTTATCTAACGATTTAATGATAAGATTTCGCACAAATTTTCTTTCTATCAAAAACTTACCTGGAATTTTTCGAAGTGTATTCAAACCACCTTCCATAACATCATGAATCACAGTATCAATCTCTTCCTTTGTTAGGTTTCTTCCTACCACATCATATAGAGCAATTATCCACGCTACTTCATAGAGATTGTGACTCATTGAATTTGCTACACCACCAATATCTGGTGCTTCATCTAAGATTTGATTATATCGTTCTTCTATCTTTTGCCAATAAGAATCAACCTGATCTAACCCATACCGTTTAGCAAGAAAATTTTGACATGCACGTTTCATTCTTTTTTGATATTTTCTTGTAATTGTTATCTTTTTCTTTCTGACTTAGCATTCGTATCACTATCCCTTTCAATCATACTTATAGTCATAATCACGTAACAACTTCATTATTAGTTCAAAAATTTAATCTAACTTCAGTTTTAGATTAGCACAGTTCACTATAACTAACAATGTAATTCACAACCTTAAAATTCTTTATACATTGTCATAATAAAAAAACGACTCTAGAGTCGTTTTTTTATCTTTCAGTGGAGCTGAGGAGAGTCGAACTCCTGTCCAAGAATAGTTCCCACATTTGTGCATCTACAGTTTATCTCACTGTAAAGTAAGACAATAACCACGACAGTGAGCGAACAAGTTATTGAATTTACCTGTAAATTGTCGGGTTCCCCCTACAGGCATTGGGTTCACTGTATCCATTTATTTACGCAATCAATACAGAATGGCTAAAGCATTGATTGGGTTGCTGCAACGCATCAAGCGTTCTTAGGCAGCAAAAAGCGAAACTATTTGTTCTATTTGCGTTTAAATTTATTTAGTGATTAGGTCACCACTCCACTGCCGCACAAATCAAACATAAACCTGTCGAAACCATGACAGCCCCATTGGTTATTTGTAACGCAATTGGAATATATCACGCTACAAGGTTCATTGCAAGTACCTTGCTAAAAATGAAACTATGAGTTTAAAAAAAGAAAATGGAGTATTACCCCATCTTCTTTCTTAACTCATAATATGCACCTATTAGATTTGCATCATTTTGAAACATGCATGCAACGATTGGTACTGGTCGTACTGGCAAGAATTCTACAAATAACTTCTGATACTGTTCATTGATTTTTCTCTATGAGTATCGGTTGTGCAGAGATACCTCCACCAATCGCTATCTTTTCAGGATCAAAGATTGTTTGAATATTGTAAAAGTTGCACTGCCAGTTTCATACAATACTCATCCAAGGCATTTAAAACCTGTGTGTTTCCTTGATTTGCCAGTTCAAATATTTCTTCACCGCAAAAACTTTTTCTTTTACTCCTAAATGTTTTTTTGTACACATTGTAATAGTCCATTGATGCCATTTACCATTGCCCAGGGAATTGCTAAAGTCGGGCTTTGGTGGTGTGTCTACATAGATACAAGATACCTCTCCAGCAGTAAAAGTGCTTGCCATGATGAACTTGCTTATCTTTGATTAGACATCCACCAATACCAGCACATTTTGCGTCATTGCCAATCCATACTGGAACATGATATTTATTCGAAAAGTATTCCTCTACCGATTCGTTTTTTTGATGTATAGTAACGCTCCACCAGTGATTGCGATTCCTCTTTCAGAATCAATTCTTCCGGGCATACTAATGGCGATACCATCAATATCACTTGGAATAAATGTATCAATTACATCGTACAAATCTTGTATGACATATTTTTTTCGGTAATATTGATAGATTCATCAACTGGTGTTTTTTTACTCTCCCTTTGGAAAGAATAACTCGATTCTCATCAAATACTGCATATTTGATAGAACTGCCACCAATATCAATCCCTATGATTTTTCATTGTTTAATCCTCCATACATCAAGAAGATAGTTTAAAAAAACTTATGCTAGATCTTCTCCATTTGATGCAATCACCTTCTTATACCAATAGAAGGAATCTTTACGGCTTCTAGAATAATCACCTGTTCCATCATCATGTTTATTAACATAGATGAAACCATAACGTTTGCGCATTTCGCCAGTACTTGCAGATACTAAGTCAATGCAGCCCCAAGTTGTATATGCTATCAGATCAACACCATTATCAATTGCCTTAGACATTGCTTCGATATGTTGGCGATAGTAGTCAATACGGAATGGATCATGGATACTACCATCTTCTTCCACTGTATCAAATGCACCTAAACCATTTTCAACAATGAGTAATGGCTTTTCATAGCGGTCATACATCATCTCTAGATAGTACTGTAAACCTGTTGGATCAGTTGCCCAACCCCAGTCAGAGTACTGTAGATACTCATTTTTTGCACCAGCAGAGAAATTACCAGATACCTTATCTGTAACGGTATGTGTAGTTACAACTGTAGACATGTAGTAGGAGAAGGAATACATATCAACTATTCCCTTCTTTAGATCCTCCAAGTCTTCTGGTAAGATTTCTAGCTTCACATTATGATCTTTCCATAAACGTTCTGCGAATGTAGGATACTTACCTTTACACTGTACATCTCCACAATAGAAAATATTCTTTTCCCATGTATGGCGATTCAATAAAATATCCTTTGGATCACAAGTCATTGGATAGAATGTAATACCGCAGATCATACATCCAATCTTATTCTCCGGATCAATTTCATGACCAATCTGTACAGCCTTTGCGCTAGCGACAAACTGATGGTGTAATGTCTGATATGCATTTTGGAAGTCTGTATCTGTCACCTTCTGTCCAAACCTATCTAAGGACATGATTGTATTGTTTATCTCATTAAATGTTAACCAATACTTTACAAGTCCCTTAAATTCTGTAAAGCAAGTTTTCGCAAAGCGAACATATAAGTCAATTAGCTTACGGTTCTTCCAACCGCCAAACTTTTCTTCAAGATAGAGTGGTGTATCAAAATGCCAAATTGTTACGAGTGGCTCAATATTATACTTCTTCAGTTCATTGAATACATTGCGATAGAATTCAATTCCCTTTTGATTTGGTGTTTCCTCATCACCATTTGGATATAATCTAGACCATGAAATGGACATGCGGAATGTTTTTAAATCCCATCTCCGCAAATAATGCGATATCCTCCTTGTAATGATGATAGAAATCGATACCATCATGGTTAGGATAAAGATAACCATCTAACACTGCATAATGTGCACCTTCTGGGATACCACTAGGCATCTTTGGTTGTGCTTGTGGGTTTCCATCTTTATCGATATATGTTACAAGGCGAGGAGAATTTACGCTTCCTCCTGTTTTAACATCTGTTAAAAGCTGGACCTCTTCCATCGACATTCCAAGCACCTTCACATTGATTTGCGGCTGTTGCGCCACCCCATAAAAAAATTTTTAGGAAAGCTCATAGTTTTTTTACCTTCTTTCTATTCAACATTTTTTTACTGTTGATTCAATTTGTCATTATTAATTATTTCAACTGTTTAATTGCTTTTTAAATATGGATTATAGAATACAAAATCGTATCCTTTATGACCTGTATTCTCTACCCTACGTATGAATCATCTCTTAAGGAAATACATGTTAAAGATGTGTTTTTATACCTCATCATATGTACACAACCGTATTTGATTTGTTTGAATACATTCTTTGAACGCATCACTGACTAACATATCTACTTCTTTGATACGTGGTGTTGTAAGTGATGAGGCTTCTGTAATGTATTGATCTAGATATCCTGGATGGAATACCTTCATATGATAGCCATCTTCTTTTTGCTTCTAACATCTGTAGAAACGATTGCATTGGATCATAATCTGAAACATACTATCCATATGCATATAGATTGGTTTTCCATTCACAATCATTGGAGTACCATCAAATGTCATATTCAATGTTTTTGATTAATATAATTTTAGCGCTTTTTCCATTGCACGTTTCGCATCGCGTAATTTCTCTGTTTCACGCTTATCGTAGAGATCTTTACCCTTTGCTAATGCAATTTCAAGTTTGGCTCTTCCATCCTTCAAGTACATGCGTACTGGAATTAAAAGTATAGCCTTTTTAACTTTACTTTTTGGTGTAAACGGAATATCTCTAACTTATGTAATAGAAGTTTTTCTATCACGCGTTTCATCAACATTAAAGATATTTCCATATTTGTATGGTGAGATATGCATTCCCTTTAATCCATGCTTCACCACGATAAATTGAAATATAGGAATCTTGGAATTGTATCTTACCCTGTCTAACTGATTTTTATCTCTGTGCCTGTCAAAACAATACCACACTCGAACTTCTCCTCAAGGAAGTAGTCGTGTGAAGCACGTCTATTTAGGGCTACTGTTTTTTTCATGTGTCTTTTTCTGCCATGCGTCATCTTCCTTCCGGTTGATTTTTCCTTTAAAGAATGGTTTTTTTATCACCTTGTTTTGCATGTGCTGGTTTTAGAGCCACCAAATTTACCACGTCGATCTGACGAGAATGGTTTTCTTTCCTTCTTGTCCCCAAACTTCTTATCGCCAAATTTCTTGTCTGGATGCTTCTTATCAGAGAACTTTCTGTCAGAGAATTTCTTATCTCCGAATTTTTTATCTTCTCTTGGCTTACGTGTTTGAGTAGCACGATGCTCTCCTGAGAAACGATCACGTCCTGATGTAAATCTAGAAGGCTTCTTTGCGATTGCAAAAATCAACAGTACCGCATCTTTATTCGCATCAACAACTGTTACCTTTATAGGCATACCGATACGATATGTCTTCTTACGTCTTTTGACCTACAAGTTCAAAACGATCCTTATTAAACTCATAATAGTCATCATCTAAATCTGCAACGCGAATCATACCTTCTACAGTATTCTCTAGTTTTACATACATCCCAAAGTTCGTAATACTTGAAATAATACCCGAGTAAATCTTACCAATTCTTTCGTGCATGTATTCAGCAATCTTCATATCTTCACATGCGTATTCCGCATCTTGACTGTTTCTTTCACGAATGCTTGCATGTTCAGCTTGTTCTTTACATTTTTTTCTAAATCAATTGTACGTTGTTCTAAGTTATCATTTGCTTGGAAACAATACTTACGTAACATGCGATGTACAATCAAGTCTGGATAACGACGAATTGGTGATGTGAAGTGTAGATACTCATCTTCCGCAAGACCAAAGTGTCCTACGCAAGAAGCATCATATCTTGCCTTCTGCATGCATCTTAGTAACATAGTACTTAATACTGGATATTCAGGGATATCATGTACTGATGCTAAGTATCTCTGTAATTCATTTGGATAAATTGCTGTTTTTACCTAATACCAGTTTATGTCCCATACCTTCTGAGATACGAACAAATTCTTTTCATCTTCTTTGCAGTTGGAGCCTCGTGAATACGATAGATAGATGGTACATCTAACCACTTCATATAGTTAGCTACGGACACATTGGCCGCAATCATACAGTCTTCTATGATTCTTTCCGCATGACCACTTATGCGTGCATGTACATCAATTGGATGACCATTCTCATTAACTTCCACAACTGTTTCTGTACCATCAAAGTCAATAGCACCTTTCGCTGTACGACTTGCACGAATTGCATCAGCACAATCTCTTAAATCAAAGAATAGATTTCCTAAATGCTTATATTCTTCCTGAAGTTTTTTTCATCACCATCAAGAATTCTATTTACATTTGCATATGTCATACGCTCTGTAGAGCGAATTACACTTGGATAAACCGAGTATTCTTCAATCTTACCGCTCTGATTCACATTCATCTGACATGTAATTGTTAGTCTTTCTACATATGGATTTAAGGAACAGATACCATTACTCAATTCGTGTGGCAACATTGGTACAACTCTATCTGTTACATAGGTTGAACAACCACGTGCAAAAGCTTCTTTATCTAAAGCACTATTCTCTGTTACATAATGAGATACATCCGCAATAGATACTTTTAATACCCAACCGTTTTCAACAGGAGTTACACTTACGGCATCATCAAAATCCTTAGAATCATCACCGTCAATTGTAACGATTGTTTCATTTGTTAAATCAACGCGCTCTTTCTTATCACTTTCCTGAATTTCTTGAGGAATTGTTTTAACCTCTTCCATAACAGCTTCAGGGAATTGTGGGTCAATATCATGGTCTAAAAAGAATCGCAAGAATATCCACTCTGGATCATCCTTATAACCAATGACACGTTCAACATATACAACAATTGCAGTACCATACTTCTGTATACGACAAAGAACCTTCATTCCCTCGACAGGAAGGAAAATCTTGATCATATTTTTACTGTAATTAATTTATCTTGAAGCTTTTCATCATCAGGAATAAACTTTTAGTCTCTTTCCACGTGATAAGAATGTTCCAATCATGAAATCCTTTGCACGTGAAATAACTCTTAATACTTCACCATAAGTTTCCCAAGGCTTGCAGCGGACAAGTACAGTATCTCCATCTAGTGCAGTATTTTTGATCAGTAGGATCAATCTTAATTGATTCCCCTATCTTCACGGTCTACAAAAACCAAGTCCTGAACGATTGATAGAAATTCTACCAGTTACTACACCCGCCTGTTTTTTTGTGTTAAATATTGGTTGTCATCTGCTCTAAATAATAGTAATTCTTTTTCTAATTCAGATAATGCTTGGCTCACTTTCACGAAGTCTGATGAAGATGTCATTCCAAGTGCACTTAAAAATATCGTCCACTTTACGATTCTTCTTTGGATGATTTTCAATATATTCTAATAGTTTCTCTTTTAAATTTTCCATAATTCTTCTTTCTGTTATAGCTTATTTTTAAGCAATATCTGATAATAACCAATATCTCTTCGTAAGAAAAAAACCGGCTTTCACCGGTTACTTAATCACTCTTATCGCGATAACTAAAGCAAAAAAATGCAATTCCAAGTACCAACGTTAGATTAGAAATGACCTTTTCAGACCCTCTTTCCTTTGTGTTGGCAAATAGATTTTAAACCGCCATTTCAGTAAATGCACTAGAAATACCGTCAGATTTTTCCACCCTGTAATAGTGATAAAACAATCAGCAAAGCCGATACAATCATTAATATAGCGTTAAGCATCTAAAAAGCTCCTTTCGCTTGCCACAGTATTATAACACCGCTTTATATTGATGTCCAATACCACTTTACTTCTTCTCAGAATCCTCTTCTTCTGATTTAGAAGTTTCTTCATTTATAACCTCATCACCCTTAATAGGCTCTTCTGCAACTACAGTTTTTCTCTTCCCCGGATAGTTTCTTCAGGTTTTGATTCTTCATTATCAACTGAATGTTCATCTTTAATAGACTGTTCTTCCACTGTAACAGTCTCTTCTGCCTTTATAGACTCTTCAGGTGTTTTAATTTCTTCTTGTTTTACAGGCTGTGGTTCTGTCAGCTTTTTTTGCTTCATGGCGCTTTAATATAGACAACACCAAGAGTAATAATCGCAACTAAATATACTAGATATCCTATACCCTACACCCTGACGGAACGCAGAGATTGGATTCCAAAGAATAAATGTAATCAGTGTTATAAGGATAGATTTCTCTAACTTCTGTGCATCTTTTGTAAGTACTCCATGAATCATAAATACACCAAGAGCTATCGTCGCTGACGCAATAAATGGTCTTGTACCGAATGCGGTACTTCAATACGTCCATTACTCCAAAAATCTCAAGAATAGTGAAAGAATTAATGCAACACTCGCTCCTGTTACAACCTTATCTAGTTTTATATGCAGTCTGTAACTTTGCGATTAAACTACCTTCAAAACATGGTGTCGTATCAAATTCATCCTTTTTGAAAAAAATCTTAAATATACATATATTAGTAAGATAACCAAACTAATATCCGCTAGAATGCGAATAATATTGACTGTACCTAATAAATAAGAATATCCAGATCTAGGGATTGAGAAATTAACAATTCCAAATGATAACCATGAATAAAGATTCTCTACCACACCAGTACCAAAAATCTAAAAGAGCTTCTGTCTTTTTGTAAATTTTCAATTTGCTTTTACAAGATGTCCAATTAAACTGAATAGCCATAACAAGTTAATAACTCTAAGTGTAATGAATACTTTTCTCATTTTTTTCTTTAGTGTAAACACTATTTCAATGACTGATGAAATCAAGAATAGTGTTGCCATACTAGCCATTGCGTATAGATTCAGTTCCCCGAAGCTTGGTAATACAGCAATCTTAAAGAATGAAGCTAGAATGATTGCCAACTGACTGCATAATAACGCAAGGAATACTTTATTAATCAGAGTCTTCTCTTTTGTTAAATTACGAATGAAGTTTTTCCATAATATCTCCCTTTTATATTCATTAAAAACCACTATAAAGGTAGGAATGATTCACCTTATCTTTACAGTGGTTTTTATTATACATCATTGTTGATTGCAAGAAAAATTAATACATTATAAATTATTCAAGCATATTTCATATATAAATACATGCATGCATATTAGAATTGTGGAAAGAAAATTCGCAATAACCTTGTAAAGTCAGGTAAATCACTCTTTCCATCTCTAATATTCAATGCCAGTTGGACACTATCTGTGATAATACCATCTACATTTGATACCATAAACCGTATGATTGATCCAAAAGAATTTGCGGTCCAAACATCAACTTTCTTCCCTGCTTCATGCAGGTTATCAATTCTTTGTGTAGTAGCTAATTCTTCTTCTAAACCAACCGCATCTACTTCCATTGACTCGATTTCCCCATAGGCAATAAAGCAGAGATACTCTGTTTCTATATCCGGATAGGTTCGTTCTACTTGTGTAATCAGATTTGCATTCAAACTAATGATTCGTACTTGATTGACCATATCTCTTTCTACAAGCATTTGATAGACATCATTTGCCATCTGCATACCTGCACTTTTGCCCTTTAATTCGATATAGAGTTTAATTTCATCCTTTGCAGTATTTAATATCTCTTCTAATGTTGCGATTCTCACCTGATGACCATCAGGGGCTGTAATTCTAAGTTTCTTAATCTCTTCTAACGTGAGCTCTTGTATTGTATGGGGATCATTACATAATCGTTTTAGCGTATTATCATGGAAGATGACATAATGACCATCTGCAGTTCTTTGAACATCTATTTCGGATGCACTGGCACCAGCCTCTATCGCAGCACGAATTGACTCTACTGTGTTTTCTGTTGACAAATCTCCTCCACCACGATGTGCAATCACTTCTGTTGCATATTCCTTTGGGAATAATTCATCGAAAATCCTCGCACCAATATAACCTAATATAAGTGATGCCAAAAGACTTATCGATATAACAAAGCGGAAACTCTTTTGGAATAGAACTGGTGTTGTAAACTTTTCTTCTTGATATCCTGCAAGTGTACATTCATCATAGATACGAGTAATACACATTGCTTGTGCTTGAATAAATATCATTGTAAATAAGAAGATAAAAATAAGACCCAGAATCACTACCATAATAATCAGATAGTGATACCAGAATTTCACTTGCATAATCCAATGTGATACATAGTACGGTATAACAATAATAGTCACTATCCCTATCACAAGTATCAATAAGAACATCCCAAAGAATTTTAAGTACGACAAAATAACACTTTTTCCAGTTCTTAAAAAAATAAACTTCTTGATTCATGCATGGATGTAGCTAGTGAATAGTTATCAAAAAGGACTCCATGGAAAGTAAATATATGGATGATTCCAACAAAGTCTAAAAGTAACACTAAAATAACATATGCAAGCATATATGTGTTATTTGAACGTATGACAGAATAAATAAACTGTGGTACTGCATGTTTTTGTTAGATGTAATCCTATCATTGCGGTATTCAGTGGAATAATAACCGCAAAATACATTCCAACTAGACAGCCTCTAAAAGTTAATAAACTTTCGAGATATACGAACCGCAGTAGAGATGATTTCCTTCATCTTTTTCTTTTTGATTATATAGAATATTGCGGCTTAATAAAATCAATATGATAATATCAAGTGCCATATATATCGTAAATAATATTGATAAAGCAATTAAAACAGCCCAACCATACCAACTACGAAGTAATGATGGAAGTTCCCCACTACTTACAGAGTAGATACCCGTTAGGTTCATAATAGAACCAAGAATTCCTTCCGCAAAAGGAAACCATCATAAACAGAATGATTTTTTTGCAGGAATCTGATAATACAAAATTTCTGGTAATCCATGCCAATAATAGCGTAATGAAAAATACTCTATCTTGTTTTGGTAACTTCTTGGTTGTTTTCATACCTATTATTTAACCACATAATTACTCCATTGGCACATGTATTCTCTATCATAGAAAGGAAGTATCCGTAGATACTTCCTAATTTAAATCATTTCATTCTTTATTGTTCACAAGCTAAATCAAATAGAACATTTGCGTAAATTGCACAAGCAAGAATCATTGTTTCAATTTCAAATCCTTCATCTGCTTCATGTTCAGCACCTACCCACGACGCATATTCACGTGTTGGGAAAGATTGGGCCAAATGCCGCAAAAATTATCAAAACTACGCGCATATGTACCACCACCGATACGTAGAGGAGGTGTATAAGTATCACCACTGAATGCACGATAGTGCTTCAAGCAGAGTTTGAATTAGTTCACTGTTAGGATCATTCAATAACCACTTAGAATCATCTACCAGTTCAGTTTCAATATGTAATACTTCCTGGATGATATCTGCACTTCTCTTTAGTAAATCACTACCTTCACATTCGTTTGGATAACGATAATCTAATGCAAAGTACACCTGACCAGCTTCAATATTGGCTTTACCCATATTGAAGGTTAATGGACCCATGTACGCTCCATCATAAGCAACCTTTAATCCAACCCCATAAGGATCCTTGAATAACTTCACAGCATTTAAGCTAAATTCATCATTATAGCAACTACCAATAAATTCAAACATCTTCACAGCCGCATTTACACCCATATAAGGACGAGACGCATGGAATGGCTTACCATCGATATGATAATGTGATCCAGCTTCATCTTCATGGCATTCACCAATCAATTCATTAGCAAGTAAGAACTTTTCAAAGTATTCCTTTGCAAGTGGCTTATCAACGATTACATCCGCTTTACTGATAACTACATTAAATGCAGTACCAGACTTCATATATTTGATACAGGAGTCAATCTTACCTTGTGCAGTAAAGTCTAAAAATACCCTTTTTCCGCATAAATACATGGGAAGTCTGCATCTGGTACGATACCCATAATTGGATTCTTACGTACCTTCTTATAGTAAAGAATACCAGCAGATGTGTTTTCTTCATCTGTACCCAAAATCATTTGAATATTATGTTTTAACTTATAACCCTTATCCTTTAGAATCTTCATTGCATAATAAGCCGCAATTGCAGGGCCCTTATCATCACATGTACCTCTACCCATGATATAGCCATCTTTGATTTCTCCACCGAGTGGATCAAATGTCCAGCCATCACCGATAGGCACAACATCCAAATGTCCAAGTACACCAACAGATTCTTCTAAATCACCATACTGAATTACACCAGCATAACCATCTACATTCTCAACTTTAAAACCATCGCGTTTTCCAATCTCTAATGCTTTGTCTAAGCACTTTGCAATGTTTGGTCCAAAAGGTGCATCTTTTGTCGCAGCAGCATCATCACGTACGGATTCAATCTTTACAAGCTGTCGTAAATCTTCAATCATATTATCTTGATACGCACGTGCTTCATCAATAAATTTCATCTTTGAAATCCTCCTACACTAATAGTATCATTCAATTCTTTTTAAAGGGAATTCATACGATAATTTATTTGTATTTTTCCATAAAAAGTTCACATATGAGTGAACTTTTTTTCAAATCATTCTTATTTTTGAAGAAAGAGCCTTAACGTTGTAGAAAGCCTGTCTTCCACGGTATTCTGCAACTTCACCTAATTCTTCTTCGATTCTCATCAACTGGTTGTACTTAGCAATACGGTCTGTACGGCTCATAGAACCTGTCTTGATCTGGCCTGCGTTTGTAGCAACTACCAAGTCAGCGATTGTTGAATCTTCAGATTCACCTGAACGGTGTGATACAACTGCTGTGTACTTAGCTTCCTTAGCCATTTCAATAGAATCTAATGTTTCTGTTAATGTACCAATCTGGTTAACCTTGATTAATACAGCGTTAGCTGCCTTTAATTCAATACCCTTCTTGATATATGTTGTGTTTGTAACGAAGAGGTCATCACCAACAAGCTGAACCTTTTCGCCTAAACGTTCTGTTAACTTAACCCAACCATCCCAGTCGTTTTCAGCTAAGCCGTCTTCGATTGAGATTAATGGATACTTCTCTACCCATGAAGCTAACATGTCAATCATCTGTTCAGATGTCTTATCACCTTCACCAGAACGTGTTAATTCATAAACACCCTTTTCAGCGTTATAGAATTCAGAAGCGGCTAAGTCCATAGCGAAGCAAATATCCTCACCTAACTTGTAGCCAGCCTTCTCAACAGCTTCAACCATTAAAGCTAATGGACCTTCATTACCTAATGTTTCTAATGGACCGTTGTTTCCAGGTACGCATGATGGAGCATATCCACCTTCATCACCTACAGCTGTGTTGTACTTGTAAGACTTTAATACCTTCTTTAAGTTGTGGAATACCTCAGCACCCATACGAACTGCTTCGTGTAAGTTCTTAGCACCTACTGGCATAATCATGTATTCTTGGCAGTCTGCAGAAGAATCAGCGTGCTTACCACCGTTTAATACGTTCATCATTGGAATTGGTAATACCTTAGCATTTGCACCACCAATATACTTGTATAATGGTAAGCCACAAGCATCAGCAGCAGCACGAGCAGCAGCTAATGAAACAGCTAATGTAGCATTTGCACCAAGGTTACTCTTGAATGGTGTTCCATCAAGATCAAGCATTGTCTTATCAATTAAGTTCTGGTCAAATACATTTAAAACCGATAACTTTTTGGAGCAATCTTTTTCATTTACGTTAGCAACAGCCTTTAATGTTCCTGTTCCAAGGAAACGGCTCTTGTCACCGTCACGAAGCTCTAAAGCTTCACGTTCACCTGTAGAAGCACCTGATGGAACGATAGCACGTCCCCAAGCACCTGACTCAGTTGTAACTTCACATTCTACTGTTGGATTTCCACGAGAGTCTAAGACTTCGCGTGCATGCACTTCAGCAATTGGATCAATAAAATTAGGCATCTAAATTTTTCCTCCTATGATAACCTAAAACATATTCTCTCAGCTAGGCTGAGTAAGAACCTATTTTGTAGCGTCAATAATTTTCCTTGAAGGATTCAACCTTTAAGGATGCACCACCGATTAACGCACCATCGATGTCTTCGCAAGCCATATATTCCTTGATGTTTGTTGGCTTTAACAGATCCACCGTATTGGATACGAACTGCTTGAGCAGTTGCTTCATCATATAAGCCCTTCACTGTTTCACGAACTAGCTTGCAGCAAGCTTCAGCTGTATTTACATCAGCACTCTTACCTGTTCCGATTGCCCAGATTGGTTCATAAGCACTAACCATCTTGGATACTTCTTCAGCTGTTAATCCAGCTAAAAGAACCAGCTAACTGAGACTTAACAACTTCTTCAGTCTTACCGAGCATCGTATTCAGCTTCTGTTTCACCCTACACATAAGATAGGTGTGATGTTGTCAGCGAATAATCTCTTGCACTTAGCAGCACAAGCAGCATCTGTTTCGTTGTAATATGTACGTCTTTCGGAGTGACCGATAATGCAGTATGTAATACCGATTTCCTTTAACATTGGTACAGATACTTCGCCTGTATATGCGCCAGAATCCTTTTCATGACAGTTTTCAGCAGCGATTAGTAAGTTCTTAGCAGCCTTAACGCAAACGTCTAAGTCTACGTATGGAGCACCAATACCATAATCAGCAGCTTCTGTTCCTGTTAATACTTCTTCAATACCCTTCATGAACTCAGCAGCTTCTGAAGGTGTTTTTGTTCATTTTCCAGTTACCAAAAAAATTACTGGTTTTCTTGTCATGTTTCTTTTTCCTTACTTCTCAGGAATAATAGCGATTCCTCGGGAGTTCCTTTTCCTTCCATATATTCTAGAGATGCTCCACCACCTGTAGAGATGTGGCTGAACTTCTCTGCGAAACCCTAAGTTCTTAGCAGCAGAAAGCAGAGTCACCACCACCGATGATTGTTGTAGCACCATCAAGGTTAGCTAATGTTTCACAGATAGCGATTGTACCCTTAGCAAATCTCTCATCTTCGAATACACCCATTGGTCCATTCCAGAATACTGTCTTAGCACCAACTAATTCATCTTGGAACTTCTTAACAGATTCAGGACCGATATCTAAGCCCATAAAGCCATCTGGAATTTCTCCAGCAGGTACTATCTTGATTTCTGTTGGGTTAGAGAAGTCATTTGCTACAACTGTATCTACAGGTAAGAATAACTTGCCTGCTCCCTTATTCATGAATTCATTCGCTAATTCCATCTTGTCAGCTTCTAATAAAGAAGTACCAATCTTGCCACCCTTAGCAGCTGAGAATGTATAAGCCATTCCTCCACCGATGATTACCTTATCAGCAATCTTCAATAAGTTTTCAATAACACCAATCTTATCAGAAACCTTCGCACCACCTAAGATAGCAACGAATGGTCTTTGTGGGTCATTCACAGCCTTTCCTAAGAAGTTAACTTCCTTTTCAACTAAGAAACCTAAAGCTGAAGGAATATGTGTTGGGATACCAACTGTTGATGCGTGAGCTCTATGTACAGAACCGAATGCATCTTCTACGAATAAATCGCCTAATGAAGCCCAGTATTTACCTAACTCTTCATCATTCTTTGTTTCGCCCTTCTCATAACGAGTGTTCTGCATCAATACGATTGAACCCTCTTCCTGAGCAGCAACTGCTTCTTCAAGTTCAGCACCACGAGTTGCATTTACGAACTTCACAGGTGCACTCTGTAGGGAAGCTAAGCAATCCGCAACGATAGACATGTCGTTCTTTGCATAGTCCTCATCAGTCTTAATCTTACCTAAGTGGCTCAAAAGTAATACTTTTGCTCCATGCTCTGTAAGATAATTAATTGTTGGCAATGCTGCACGAACACGATTATCATCTGTGATTACATTTCCCTTGTGTGGAACGTTGAAGTCAACACGAACAATGACGTGTTTTTCCTTTAACATCTAAGTCTTTTTACAGTAACTTTAGACATTTGAATTATCCTCCCTATATACTGCTGAAATTATAACACTTGCACGCCAAACTTGAAAATGAAGAAACGCAAATAATGACTGTTTTTAAGACAATTTTTTTCTTAATTTGTATAAAAGAAAAACGCTTCCAAAAAAATATTCTGTATTTTATTTTGTGCAAAAATAACAAATGGTCTAATCAAACTTTCTGATTAGACCTCTTTTTCTTTAAAAATTTATTTCCAATTACCATTCCCAGCCCCATTATAGCTGCATAAATTCCTGCAAAAGATATAATACCCCAGCCAGCAAAATAGATTAAGACTAACCGGAATGAATAGGATAATCACTAAGCCTAAAATCAGCCAATCAAAACCTTGCACTTTACCATACAACAATCCACCTATAAGAAATACAATTGGATTCATGATTAATAGAGCTACGTAGAAAGCCGCATAACTTTCTGCAATATAAGAAAACATGAGATACAAACATACTATTAAAATCAGTGTTATCACTCTATTTTTTAACATTTCCATATTCTCCTTTTAACCTAGTCAAATATACTCCTTCAAGTCCTCAAAGCTTCCGTGTAGTTCATGTTCAACGTCAATCCCATCTTGATTGATTAAGCAATCTGTAATATAAAAGATATCCATACCTAATTGCTTTACAACACCATCTTCACCAATATCATTGCCAACCATAAGACATTCACTACCCTCTAAACCTAAGGTATCTAGTATCTCTTGATAATATAATAAGTTGGGTTTGCATGCATGACTATTCTCATAAGTGGTAACCAGTTCAAAATCATTTGGATCTAGCCCTGCCCAACGAATTCTTTCCTCTGTAGCGATTCTTGGAAATAAAGGATTCGTTGCAAGCACAACCCTATATCCCTGCTGCTTTGCATATTGAACAATCTCATTTGCAAGTGGTTGAAAACCACAGATACCCTGCACCTTTGGGAAATCTTCACGATAGAACTCATCAAATTTTACACGGTCATTTCGTGTTTTTTCATCCCCATACACTTCCGCAAAGCACTTCCAAAACAAATCCTCATTTGTTAGTGTTCCATTATTTTTAATAACTGCACTTATTCCTGTCCAAATTGTATGAATTAACTCATCTGGTTTATAACCAAACTGAGCCATTCTCTTTGCCATTAATCCAAAATACGTTTTGACAAATATATCCTGGTCCATAGGTAGTAATGTACCATCTAGATCAAATAGTATCGCTTTTCTTCATATAGATATCTCCATTTCTTCTTACATGATTTATACAGGCCACTGTCTAAAATAATAAGAAAATCTTTACACTTTCAATGATACAATGTTCTTAAATCATATTCTATATTTGTTGATTGGAGGGTTACTTTATGCAGATAATTGTTTCTTATTTTATTGAAGCAATAAAGAAATTTTAAGTGGTCATTCTGTAAATCTTTTTCTAATGACACTACTAGTATCCCTTTGCAAATCTAGCAACCATCATCTACTTTAGACTCATTTTAAATCATATCTCTATAAGCCTCAACTGAGATAATAAAAGACTTAATTATTTTTATGTCTATTGTTAGTATCCACTTCATTCATCAATGTTTTATGGTCAATTTCTTTAGATAAATTTGGTGGAGAATATATTGCCTATTTAGTTAATCAATGTCAAACATCCATTAATAGTACAAAAATTTGAAAATGTTAATTCTTCAAAAATTATTCATGCTTTATACAATGATATTCTAAATATTTTTCCGTGTTGTAGGAAACTTTATTCCATCATTACTTTGCTCTGCAATTCTTATTATTTTTACTTCTGATTCTCTCCACTACCATTGATATTTTTTATATCCCTATTTCTACTCTTGTCCATAATTGTAGGAATTATGATTTCATATATCTCTAGAAAAAAATTATTGTAGAATCATCAACATCTACGAATGAAAAAAATTAAAAAGAATATCATAATACCCTGCATGAATATACCGATAAAGTCGAGTACATAAAAACAAATAATTTATTATCCTATTTCTCTAATATTACTCAAACTAGAATTGCTAATTTCATCTCTTCTTCCGTAAAAGAAGATAAGAAGATTTATTTCTTCAGTACATTCACACAAAACTATAATTCATTAATGCAATTTATCTTATCAATACTACTTTCGTTACCCGTTTACCAAAACTCATTACCAAATCTAGCATTCTATATTATTCTTTTTAACTTCCTAATGTCACAAGGCCAGAGAATGGAATTGTTGTTTCAGCAAATTAATAGAAACAAGATATGCTTCACCAATATTTCGGAAATTGAAATCTTCCAGCACAACAGGGTAGTAGACTTATCTCCGATATTACTTCGATTGAATTACGAAATATCCATTTCTCTTATCCGGTGAATCCAAAAATATTCTCAATCACTTTTTCTCTTCAATTAACAAAAGGAGATTTTGCATTAGTCACTGGAGCTAATGGTATTGGCAAAACAACTCTATTTCGAATTCTACTGAATCAGTACTCTCCTACATCAGGAGAAGTATTGATTAACAATGAAAAGACTTGAGTCATATAACATTTCTTCTTATTATGACTGTATCGCTTATATCAGCCAACATGAACCTACATTGAATACATCAATTACAAAATACCTAGAGGAAATTTCTCATTCTTCAGTTAAAGCCGATACATTAAATCAAATTATTTCTAAATTGGAAATGTCCAATCTACACCATATTGATGAAGGAAAACTTTCCGGTGGCGAGAAGAAAAAAAGGTATTACTATCAAAAATTAATGGCATTGGAAGATAAAGTATCTTTAATCTTAATAGATGAAGTAGATTCAGAACTAGATTCGGACGCAAAAAAAGATATATTATTCATTGTTAAATCATATAGCCTCAAAACAAGATAAGATTATTCTTGTAATTCAGCATAATGACACAAGTCAATTAAATTTCAATAAAACAATATCATTCTAAAAAGCAAAAGAGGCAGGATACAAAATCCTGCCTCTACTATTTATATAAAAGCGAATACTTAGTCCCAGTTACAAATTGAGTAATACAACTGTTCATATTGGCTAGCGCTTTGATCCCAACTAACGTCAGTATTCATTGCACTCTTTACTAAGCCCTTCCAACCGGTCTTATTGTTGTAGTACTGCTCTAATGCATAGCGTAGTGTATACATCATGTCATTAGGATTTGCTGCCCAGAAACTAAAGCCATTACCTTCACCTGTATATTGGTTATATGGGTGAACTGTATCCTTTAGACCACCTGTTTCACGTACGATTGGTAGCGTACCATAATGCATGGCAATTAACTGACCAATACCACATGGTTCATAGATGGAAGGCATAAGGAACATATCACAACCTGCATAGATTAGGTGTGCAAGATCTTCATTGTATCCACAATAGTATACTGCTCTACCCTTATATTCCGACTCTAACCACTTAAATGAATTTTCTGCGTTTACTTCACCTGTACCTAGAACTACAAACTGAATATTTTGATCCATAATCTCACGCAACTTCTCTGTAATCATATAGATACCCTTTTGCTCAGTTAGGCGAGATACAATACCAACTAACGCAACATCACTCTTCACTTCTAAGCCAAGAGTTTCCTGTAGAGCCTTCTTGTTTTCCTTCTTACCAGATACATAGTTTTTGAGATCATAGTTCTTTGCGATGTGTATATCTGTCTTTGGATTCCAATCTACAGTATCAATACCGTTTACAATACCCCATAAATCTCCACGACGGTAACGTAATACAGAATCCATACGTTCACCATAGCTCTGTGTCAGAATCTCTTCGGCATATGTTGGAGATACTGTTGTTATCTTGTCAGCATATACAATTGCAGCCTTCATGAAGCTGATGCCTGTGTCAAACTTGATGGAACCATTATCGAAATAACTGTAATCAAGACCTAGACAACTCTCCATCATTTCAACACCGAAGTTTCCTTGGAAGGCCATGTTATGAATTGTATAAACATGCTTGATTTGTTGATAACGATAATCATCCGCATAACATGCATGTGCCATTAATGGCATCATACCAGTCTGCCAATCATTTTCATGAATGATATTTGGCCACCAGTTGATGAAATAAATCATATCTAATACAGCACGTTGGAAGAAGGCAAATCTTTCGCCATCATCTTCATAGCCATATAGTCCATCTCTTTCGAAATATCCTTGATGTTCAACAAAGTAGTATACAACTCCATCTACATCACAACGATAGAACGTGGCTGGTTGATCAATCCATCCAGAACGAACTTGAATTGTACCAAGTCTTTCTAACTTATCATAATGTTTTTCAATAATCTTTTTGTACAAAGGCAAGACTACACGTACATCATGACCACGCTTTGCTAATGTTCTTGGTAAGCTTCCGATAACATCAGCTAGACCTCCCGTTTTAATAAATGGTAAGCCTTCTCCTGCCACAAACAATACTGATCTGCTCATTGAATACTCCCCGCTTCCTAGATGCAATCTCTACGCTTTACGTAAATGAGATTATCTTCTGTTCCAACAAGTTCTTTAACCTTATGGATTGTTGCATACTTATCAACGATGACATGATCAAGGTGAACACCATCACCGATGACAGCACCTGGTAATACAATACTATTTTTCAATCACAGCATCTTTACCAATCTTTACGTTTCTACTGATGATTGAATTTTTAACTTTACCATCTACTTCGCAACCATTGGCAACTACGCTTGCAGTAACATCAGACTCCTTCGTAAACAAGGATGGACTAGAGTTATTTGTATGCGTATAGATTGGCCAATTTGACTTGAATAAGTCAAAGGCAACCTTGTAATCCTTCAATTGCATGTTAATACGATAGTATTCTTTTTGATTGTTGATACATGCAACAAATCCCTTAACTGCATATCCACGAATATCTACCTCGTTTACTACTTCACGTAGTACATCCTTGAACCAGTATAGTGATGAAATTTCAGCACCCGTCTTAACTAATGTAATAAACAAGTCTTTTCTCATCACGTATGCTTCTAAGGAAACAGAACGTGTCTTGTACTTTCCGCGGTTCTTATCAATCGAAAGGACTCTCTTATCCTTATCCATTGTGAATGTATCGCATCCATGGAATGCTGTCTTAGCATCAGATGTATTTGTATACAATGCTGTAATATCTGCACCACTTTCAATATGTGTATCTAATACTTCACTAAAGTCGATATTATAGATAAAGTAGCTTGGTGCGATGACAACATATGGGTTCGTATCTTTCTCAATGTACTGCATGTTCAAGATATAGTTTGCAATATCATGATTATATACAGGTGATGAGAATGTCTTTTCACCAAATAAGATACGTAACTTACCACGCTTAGAGTTGATGTTGTAATGACGACCATCTCCCAAGTGATCAATTAGATTACGTGGTTTTTCTTTGCAGTAAACCTGAACGCTATCAATACCAGAGTTTGTCATATTACTGAGAATGAAGTCTATAATACGATATCTTCCCATGAACGCTGTTGCTGGAACAGGTCTGAAATCACCAAGTCCCTCAATATTAACGGAACTGTCTTCAAATGCAATAATACCCAAAGCTTTCATGATTTCCCCTCCTACTCCGTAACATCCTTAGCAATCAATTCAATATGATCACTATCTGCTGAGCCTAAGACAACACCTGGTCCAATCTCCACATTATCTGCAACAATACAACGTATAATCTTCGCACCAGCACCAATCTTAGAACCCGTTAAAATAACAGAATCTTGTACAATTGCACCTTCATCAATAAAGGAATTTGTACCTAATACTGAGTTGTTAACCTCACCTAATACAACAGTACCCTGTGTGATATAGCTGTTATGTACAACCGCTCTTTCGCCGATAAACTGTGGTAATGCGTTGATATCTTCTGTATAGATTTTCCAATCAGGATCACCTAAATTGAGGGCATTATCATTCTTCAACAGATCCATATTAGATTCCCAAAGTGAATCGATTGTACCAACGTCTTTCCAATATCCCTTAAAGCGATATGCCGCAAGAACTTTATTATCATCTAAGTATGCAGGAATGATATCCTTACCAAAGTCATGTGAGGAGTTCTCATTCTTATCATCTTCAAGTAAGTATTTACGTAATGTCTTATATGTAAAAATATAAATACCCATTGAAGCTAAATTACTCTTTGGATGTGCTGGCTTTTCTTCAAACTCTTGAATCATGTCGTTTTTATCACAGTTCATGATACCAAATCTAGAAGCTTCCTTTAATGGAACTTGTAATACAGCAATTGTCGCATCAGCACCCTTTGCGATATGATGCTTCAACATCTTTTCATAGTTCATCTTGTAGATATGGTCACCTGATAAAATCAGCACATATTCTGGTGCCATGCTATCTAAGAAGTCAATGTTTTGTGTAATTGCATCCGCTGTTCCACGATACACTTCAAAACCCTTCTGATCTCTTTCACGTGGTGGAAGCATCGAATACACCACCATCATTTGTATCAAGACCCCAGAACTGGTCTTTTTGCAACATACGCATTTAATAAAACTGATTCATATTGTGTTAATACACCTACTGTGTTAATACCTGAATTTGCACAATTACTCAGTGGAAAATCAATAATTCTATACTTTCCTCCAAAATGCACTGCAGGCTTTGCGACCTTCTTTGTTAAATCATGCAGACGGCTTCCACGGCCACCGGCAAGAATCATCGCAACCATTGCATTAGATCTCATAAAGTCCTCCTTATTAAAACTATGGATACGCTTACATTATAAACTAATATTGATAATCAGAACATTACCAACACTTAAAATATACAGATTTTCACTCATTTTTTTGATGAAATTTTCAAATATCTTTAATCTGCCAATCAACTGTCTTACGATTATTATTTTCCAGAAATTCATTGGCTTTCTTGAAGTGGTTACAGCCGAAAAAACCATTGTATGCAGACAGTGGTGATGGATGTGCAGCCTCTAATACAAGATGCTTCGTTTTATCAATCATGCATGCTTTATTTCTGGCTGCTCTTCCCCACAACAAGAAGACCACTGGTTCATTTTTCGTTAATTTTTGAATCACATGATCTGTGAAAGTCTCCCATCCCATGCCAGCATGACTCTGTGGGTGAGAATCTTCTACAGTCATCACTGTATTCAATAGGAATACTCCTTGTTTTGCCCATGGTACAAGATATCCATTATTTGGAATTGGATAGCCATACTCTGCTTGTAATTCTTTGTACATATTCAAAAGACTTGGTGGTATCTTTACCCCTGGATTGACAGAAAAACACAAACCATGAGCCTGTCCTTTTTTGATGATACGGATCTTGGCCAAGAATGACTACCTTGATATCCTTATAATCACAATGATGAAAGGCGGAGAAAACTTGCTGTTTTGGTGGATAGATTTCTTTTGTTTCATAGGCATTCTTTAAAAAATCTGATAGCTTCAAGAAGTACTCTTTCTTCCACTCTTGATGCAACCATTCTGTCCATTGATTATCCATTTTAATACGTACTCCTCTTATAAAAAAATCATACCACTTCGGTATGATTTTTTTCACTAGTTTATTGATAGTTATTTTTTCTTTTTTTCTTGCGGATAAATACAACAACTAAAATTAATACTGTAGCTGCTAACGATACCCAAAGACCAATCTTACCCGGATTGATAAATGGCTTATTAGAGGTTGATGTTGTAGCACTTACACCACTTGCTTCGAGATACTTCTCTAAGTCCTTTTGTACGATATCAAATGGACGATCACCATGTGTTAATAACATACGGTTAAATTCTACTACATCAAACTTTCTACCAAGTGCAGCTTTCGCCTGATCACGGAAGTGAAGGTAATATGTTAGACCTATACCATAAGGAACTATAGAAGCTGGTTCTTGTGTTACAGCCGCAATAACATTGGATGCTGCTGCCGCATTTAATCCTAATGATTCATAGTACTTGCCTAACTTCTTCTCATCCCAACCTAGGCCATTCACCAAGAAATCAGCCTGTGCAGGTAAGATGTAGTTTAGGTTTGTATTGATACGGTTTTCTTCCTTTGCACCATCATTCAACTCAGAATATGCCCAAGCAACATCTTCACAGTACATTGCCCAACCTTCTGTATAACCAATATTACTGATCTGTGTACGTAATGGATTTGGATTTGTATTCAAGTACCAAGTAATTTGGAATAAGTGTCCAGGGAAACCTTCGTGTGCTAAAGTAGTAAACATTTCATTCGTTGAATTTACGTTAGCACCATTAATCTTGATAACGTTGTTTACAATGTCATCGATTGGTGGCTGCATGTAATATGCCACAATACCATCATTTGCAACAGATGGATCTAAGTAACTTGCTGTAAATGTTACTTCAGGACCTTCAGGGAATTCCTGTAATTGTCCCTGTAATGTTTTTAATATTTCAGTTGGATCTTTCTCTGGTAATGCTTCTTCTAAGTTGTCAGACTTCTTAGCGTGCAAGTATAAACTTCTAGCTTCATCAATTAACTTCTTTAACTGTTCATCTGTTAATTCAAATAATTCTTGTAAAGTAGCAGATGAACTAGACTTAGAACGTAATAATGCTGTGTAGTATTCTTTTCCATCTGGTAAGTCATATAAACTTAAGGATGTACGAGTTCCACGGAATGTTTCAAGTTCTTGCGCAAGTTTCTGGTATTCAGGAATGTACGTATTTAAGATAAAATCACGATTTTTTTCTTTATAAGCAACACGTTGTTCCTCTGTTAAACCTTCAAACTTATCAATATTCTGATTAAAGATTTGAATGAGTGGATTGTTATCAGTCTTTGCAACAAACTTTGCAATACCATCTAATGTGCTATCTAAAGCTGCATCAGTCATGAAGTATCCATTCGCTACCTGTGTACGAGTTACTTCTAATGCTCCTTCAATATATGCCGGAACACTCTCTAATACAGATAAATAATCATCGATATCTTCCTGCTTATAGAAAATAAACTCTGTAAAGTTTGTAATCAAATTACTTTGAATACCATGGTTTGGTAAGAACTGGAAATTAAACATTGGATAGTTCAATAACTCACGAGTACTTTCTAAGTAATACTTATATGTATCGTAGTCATGTTGTTGTACATCAGACAACGTATCATAATCAAACTGTTCTAATTTCTTTAAAGACTCTTCCACCTTCGCAATACTCTCTGAGTTATCAATTGTAGGTGGCTCACCAATCGTTGGTTCTGGCTTTGTAATACCATATTTCTCATAATCCTTTAATGCGAAATGTAGTGATGTATAATCACTCTCCATCTGTTCGATGAACTCATCTTTCATAAACTGATCGAAATCAGCATTTGTTTCTTCTGCATGTACAGGTGAAATTACACAAAGAAGTGCCATGGCAATTAAGCCAAGTAAAAACTTTCTTATCTTCATTTATTCATTCTCCTTGTTCCTTAGTATAACAGAAGTATGGTTTTTGTATTACTATTTATACTCTGTTCCACCCCATTCAACAACTGTGAAGCCATTACGTTCTACACTGTCTAATTTCTGTGGTTGAATCGCCATTGATTCTTTCAACGGTTTCCATGCCATCATGACACGAATGACTGTATCTGGCTTTGGAGAAATATCGAGTGTCGCATGATTCATATAGTTCTCATTCTGAAAAGATATTAAGTTATATGCATTATCCTGCATCTGTGGTAACCAATAGATGATAAATTCATTTCTCTCCCGATCATTTAGTCCTAACTTTGTAAGTGCTTCTTCTAAGAAAGCCTCTGTTTCAGACCCCTTCACAACAAAACCAGTTGAAAAGTCTGGAGTATAATTTACAAATCCTTCCCAGAATAAGCAGTAATATGAATTCTTGTTATCCAATGAATGTATCGTTCCATCTGGTTCTGCCACAACTTTCCAGCCATCATGATACTTTGGATATGTTGCAGTGAATTTCCCATCAAGATTTACTTTTACATCTACCTCAGTTGTACTCTCAGGATATAGATAAATAACAGGTTTCTTACTAGGTTCCCGGAATAAGTTACACCCTGTCATAAAAATAATCGTACATGTAAGAAATACTTTTTATCAGTTTATTCATATTCATTTCTCCTTATTTACAAGAAAGGTCTGAGCAAACTCAGACCTTAACTTATTGATTCTAATTACTTACTATTTTGTGTCAGCTAGTAATGTATCAGCAGATAACTTACCGAATACTACTGTATCTACTACAGCGTTACCACCTAAACGGTTAGCACCGTGGATACCACCAACTACTTCACCAGCAGCGTATAAGCCCTTGATTACTTCGCCCTTTTCATTGAGTACGCGTGCTTCTGGGTCAATTGTTACACCGCCCATTGTATGGTGAACGCAAGCCTGACGAGGAGTTACAACCCATGGTCCCTTTTTCAAGTTTTTGTGGAGTATAGAGTTCTTCCGAATTCATCGCTTCCACTTTCAACGCTCTTGTTGAATTCATCTACAGTTGCCTGTAATGTTGCAGGATCCATATCTAACTTCTTAGCGAGTTCTTCTAATGTTTCTGCATAGATGATGAAGCCATTCTTTTCGAGATATTCAAATGTAAATCCGTCACCACTTCTCCATGATGGATCTTTAATATCTTTATAACCAGCACCATCGCCACTTTCAAGGATGTAGAACATCTTGTCTGTTTGATTTAGAACGCCACCGCAGATCTGGTCACGACGACCGTCTTCACGAACGAAACGCTTACCTTCCTTATTGATGAAGATAATCTGGTCTGTACCATTAACTGTACGTGCTGGGAACTTAGAAATCTGACCGTCAACTAAGTTACCTAAATATAGAAGCTGTAATTGTTCCATATCTGTTAATGAAGCACCAGCATCCTTAGCTATTGTGATACCATCACCCTGTGATGCTGAGAAACGGTTTGTTGTACCTGTCTTAGAAAGATCTGGCCACTTACCTGTTGTGTTGTATTCTTGAACCATCTTAGCGTTAGCACCGAAACCACCAGTTGCTAATACGACACCGTCTTTACCAGTAACTGTAATTTCTTTGCCTGTATGGTTATCTGTAGCCTTAACAGCCTTCACTTGGTTATTGTCAACTACAAGCTTAGTAGCTGTTGTTTCTGTTAATAATGTCACCTTATCGCCATACTTTTCAAGCATGTCTGCATATACGGAGATAAAGCCTGTACCCATCTTCATTGTAGATGTATGTGTACGTTGCCATAGAGCACCAGCACCTTGAGAAATCTTATCCTGGAAGTTCATACCCATGGATTCAATCCATTCATAGCCACCAAATGCGTTATAGCATAATGCCTTAACTAAATCTAAGTTAGCAACCTTATCACCATTGATCCAAGTCTGCAATGCATACCATTCCTTGGAGTCAAATAAGTCTGTTCTACCTGAAGCCTTATATGCATCCCACTGAGCTTGAACTTCAGCAAGTAATGCTGCATGTTGTTCGTTAACTGGTGTTTCAGCTAAAGCTTTTTCAATAGTAGTCTTAACTGCATCACTCATTTCAGCATGTTGTTGTAATGCTGGATCTGGTGCATTATAAATTGCACCACAAACTAATGTATCACCACCGACTTCACCGGCTTTTTCAATAATTGCTACACTCTTACCACCTTGTAAGAGTTCAACAGCACTTGCAAGACCAGCACCGCCACCGCCTACAACGACAACGTCTGCTTCAACGTCTTTTTTGTCTTCGTATGATACTTCTTTCTTAAATGCATCTGGATCGCCACCTGCTTGTTTGATAGCGTCCTTAACAGCAGTCTTAATAGCTCCTGATGTAATTGTTGCACCAGTTACATTATCAACAGATAAACTTTGATGCTTAACGATTTCTTCAGGAATCAATTGAACAGGTGCTACGCCCCCAGTTGTAACAACCTTTCCATCCTTGTCAACAAGTTCTCCACCAATACCGGTGTTTCAGCATGTGAAGTAACCTTAACTGACTTGATTTCTGTTTCAGTTACTTCTACTTCTACTGTAACATTGTCGTTCATACCAGGAGCTGAAGCTGTATATGTACCGGCCTTCATCTTTGTAGAAGTTGTTGTTTCAGTTGTCTTATTACAGCCTACTAATGATCCGGCTAAAACAAGAGCAACTAAAGAGATACTCAACTTTTTTTCATTATAATTTTCCCTCCATGTATTGATTTTTATGATAGACCATTTTTTTCACAAATGAATACCCCCTTTAATCAATTATTTCTCTTTTTATTCACACTTATAATTTCATTTTCAATATATGTTTATTTCTGAAAAAAACATATCATTTTTTTATGTATCATACATACACCAAATACAACTCTTTACATTTAAAGCATGAAAAAAATAATGATATTGCTAAATTAATCATAAATGTGAAAAACCAATGTGAATTCACATATATGCATGTTTCAATACATCATGTTAAAACATAAAAAGATACCTAAACTATCTCTTCAATAGTCTAGATATCCTTTGTTTTTTTATCATTTTTCACTATTTTTAAAGTGCATTAAAAAAATCTTTTTTTGAAGAATAATCATTCCTACCACAAATGTTGATAATAATACACATGCATATAACCATACATTCATAGTATCTGATGTCTTAGGTGTAACTTTCTTTGGTGTTGGATTCTTTGTGGTATTAGTTACATATTGATTAAAACCGTCATTTACATCTGCATAGTTTTCAATGACTTCTCCATCAACATCAGCATCAACCTTGACATTGAATTGGAATGTCACACTGTCACCAGCATCTAAATCAACTTTCTGCCAGCGTAGGGTTTTTGTTGACGAATCATAAACACCAGCTTCGTTTGCTGTTCCATCAATATATTGTGTATGAGCAGGAATTGTATCACTCACAATCACCGTACGCTTTTCACCTGTTGTATTTCTGTATGAAATTGAATAGGTCAGAATCTGACCAGCAGATACGGAACGATTATTGATACTTGTATCTAGCTTACCTTCCTCATGAACATCTTTTAATGGAGGTGTTGGAGTAGGATTCTTTGTTGTATTCGTTGTAAATGTATTATCTCCAGACTTAACAGTTGCTGTATTTTCAATCACAACACTATTTGCGTCTTCATTTACTTTTAACCTTGAAGCTGAAAACAACTTCCGCATCTGCTGCTAAACCTGTTTTTCTCTAAAGTTAATGTTCTTGTCACCGCATCATATGTACCTGTTGGAGATGCAGAGCCTTCCACATATGTTGTATTTTCAGGAATAATATCCGTCATTGTCACATCACGTTGTGATGTCGTCGTATTCTTAAATTTGATGGAATATTCTAATTCATCACCTGGTTTAACAGGTTTATTATCAATACTTGTTGTTGGATCTGCAGCAAAGGCTACATCCTTGATTGGCTCATCATATGGTTCAATCACCCATACACCAATAAAGTGTGCATCTTTATTATTGATTGTTTCTTGCTGCTTATCATATCCTCTGAATACCCAGTTTCCTTCAGGTACACTCACTTTTGTAACATTTCCTTTTGGAGTATCTGGAGTTACAGTAGTGCCATTAGGAATATTATGAACATCATCTGGTAATAAAACCTTCACTTCAGTTGGTAGTTCTTTTCCAGGGGTGCCACTAATATATTCATGTGTCTTGTTGTAGAGAACCTTAGTTTCCACCTCGTTAGAAGGAGTAATTACATTATCAACTGTTTGCGTTACTTTGTTTTTTTAATTGTGGTTCCGTTATCTAGAATCTTTTCATTTGTCTTTACGGTAAAGATAATCTCGAACTTCTTACCACTATTCGCTTTTCCTAAGTGCTTTTTATCAATATGAACTGTTACTTTCTGCCCATTCTTTTCAACAGTATAATCATCATTTTCTGTCAAAGTCTGTCCAGCAAGTTTTACAGTAGCGCTCTGGAAATCTAATCTTTCATCAAATTCATCGGTCATGCTCATTTTACTGAAAAGAACCAATGATATTTTTACCTGCAGTAGGGATTGTATATTCTGTTGTATATATGAGTTCTTCCCCAATTCTAGCAGGAACTTCTGCTTTATCTACTTGCTTTGTTGGTTCTGGAGCTTTTGCTTCCGCAAAGAAGCCAAATAGTCCACCACAAATTGCTGTTGTTGTATATTCAAAAATGCATCTTGTTGTCTGTTGAACGTACTGCAAATCCAGATGCGTTGTACTCAGCATCTCCACTTGTTCCTCTACCATCTGATGGTTCCCAAGTTGTTTTATCTCCATTGGTTGTACGTGTAAGATAGTTTGCATTATTCATAACAATCTTATCGACAGAATTATTCATATCATAGATTGAGAATGCTTCTTTACGACTACCTTTAACGACATCGATATCTGATGGCAACATAACCATCTTAATGTCACATGGAGTACCGTCCTGATATTTAAATTCTGTAGTTACATCCGCATCAAATGCATATGCACCTTCCAAATTATGCGTAATATTTGGATGTGTTGGATAGATGTAATCCATAATCTGAATAGACTTTGTGCCCCAATTTTCATCAACTGTTAAAAATGGGAGAACTGTCTTATTTGGATCGTTGTACTCACTATTTCTCGCAAGGAGAGTTGTATTTACTTTATTGACAGTCACAAAAACATCTACATTCTTCCCATACAAAGTACCTGCATTGGAGAATTTCAATTTAAGTGGTGCATCGAATGTTTCTGCAGTATTATTTTTTTATCAACCTTCAATGAAAAATACTGTTGCCTGTTTCCATGATCCATTTGGATCAACGATATCTTTCACAACAGAAGCTGATTGCGAAATAATCTCCATGTTTTCTTGTGTAAGTGTAAATTGATATAGCTCAAGTTTTGATAAGTCTGTGTCATCCTTTACTTCATCTAGAGCCGCTACAGGTAGCACTGAAAGTGATGAAATGGATAGTAAAATTGTTAACAATGTGACTTGTAAATACTTCCATATCTTCTTGACCATAATTCCCTCCAAATAATGTTTATATATCTATATTATTATAATTCATTTATCTATAAAATTTATGATTATTTTTTTGTAAAAATCAAAAAGACAGGATACTCTCCAAAAAGTATTCTGCCTTTATTTTTTTACATATTCTATTCTGATACTACATTTGTTTGGATGTGTAATAATGTAGAAACTGTCTGTTCTGAGATATTCTGCATCATAGCATTAAATCGATTGAATCCCTCTTCACGATACGCATCAATCGGTTTAACATTTGCATAACTACGTAAGCGAACACTCGTTTTCAGATGCTCCATAACATCCACATGATGAATCCACTCACGATCAAGAATCTGTAAGAATATAAACTTCACCATACTCTGTAGTTCTTCTTGTGGAAGCTCTGCAGTCTTTGTGTGGTATACATCCATAATTGCATCTGTAATCTCTTCTTGTGATTCTCTATGGATTGCTTCAGCATACCGCATACCATCAATTCCCATACCATTTAAGTACTCTGCAAGTTTTTTTGCTTTGCATCATTCTTATTAGGAATCTGATGATATTCTTCAATCGCAGAAGATACATTCTCTTTGATGAGCTCACGAACAAGCGGTTCCATATCTTCAAGATCGAGAACCTTGTCTCTTTGATCATAGATTAGATGGCGTTGTGTCATCAATACATCGTCATACTCTAATGTATTCTTACGTGTATCAAAGTGTAAACCTTCAGCACGTTCTTGTGTACGATCAATCAGTGCTCTCATCTTATTGATATTTTCTTTATCATGTTCAAAGCGCTCAATCAAACCTTCGCTTTCGTCTGTATGATATTCCACAATCAAATCATCATCCATCGAACAGTAGAATCTTGAAAATCCAGGGTCACCTTGACGACCAGAACGTCCACGTAGCTGATTATCAATACGTTTTGCTTCATGTCGCTCACTACCAAGTACCGCAAGACCACCTAGTTCTTTGACACCATCACCTAATTTAATATCCGTGCCTCGACCAGCCATATTTGTCGCAACTGTTACCGCAAACTTTTGACCTGCCTTTGCGATAATCTCTGCTTCATTCTCATCATTTTTTGCATTTAAGACATGATGAGGAATATTTTGTTTCTTTAACATTTCGCTGAGTGCTTCATTAATACCGATAGACAAAGTACCAATTAATACTGGTTGTCCCTTTTCATACAATTCTTTTTGTATGTGCAACAATAGCTTCATATTTTTTTCATGTCTATCTTTAAATACCAAATCTAGTTCGTCAATACGCGCTACTGGTCTATTTGTAGGTACTTCATATACACGCATGTTATAAGTATTTAAGAATTCATTTTCTTCTGTCTTTGCAGTACCTGTCATACCGCTTAACAGGTCATATAAGCGGAAGAAATTCTGATATGTAATCGTCGCAAGCGTAATTGTCTCTTGCTTGATACCAACATTTTCTTTGGCCTGAATTGCTTGATGTAATCCATCACTAAATTCACGTCCAGCCATTTTTCTACCAGTAAACTGGTCAACTAGAATAATTTCATCATCTCCAACGACATATTCAACATCTCTTGTCATAAGATAGTTTGCACGCATTGCATTTTGAATATAGTGTACTATGCTTGCATGTTCACCGTTATAGATATTTTCAATGCCGAAGGCACGGTCAGCCTTCTTTAAACCAGCCTCTGTTAATACAACTGTACGATCTTCTCTATCAATTTCAAAATCAACATCTCTTTTACAACTCTTCGCAAAACGGTCCGCCTGAATATATTGTTGATCTAAAACTGGTCCCTGGACCACTGATAATTAATGGTGTTCTAGCCTCATCAATTAAGATAGAGTCAACTTCATCCAATACAGCATAATGTAATCCACGTAATACACGCTGTTCCTTACGCATTACCATATTATCCCTTAGATAATCAAATCCAAGTTCTGAGTTTGTTGTATACGTAATATCACAAGCATATGCCTGTCTCTTCTCACTTTCAGAAAGAGAGTGTAAGTTGCATCCAACCGTCAGGCCAAGGAAGGTATATACACGACCCATCCACTCCGCATCACGCTTTGCTAGATATTCATTGACTGTAACAACATGTGCACCCTTACCTGCTAATGCATGTAAATAGATTGGCATAACAGCTGTTAATGTCTTACCTTCACCAGTCTTCATTTCCGCAATATCACCTTCATGTAGTAGGACACCACCTAATACCTGAACACGATACGGAAATTCATTTAATACACGTTTTGCTGCTTCACGAGCATTCGCTAAAGCATCAGGCAGTACATCTTTTAAAGATGTCCCTGCCTGTATTTTTTCTTGTAGTTGTTTTGTTACTTCACGTAACTCATCATCTGTTTTCTGCGCATATGTTTCTTCTAATTTTAAAACTTTATCTGCGAGTACTTCAGCTTGATGAAAATGTCTTTTTTCACTATCGAATAGATTTCCAAATAATCCCATATTTTACCTCTTGCATACGATTAGGCTTAATGCTGGAACACAAACATGATTTGATTTACCTGGTTGACTATTACCATTTCCATCAAAAATGATCTGCCACTTCTCATCAAAACTATAGAATCGATCACCAGTTGATGGATTAATAATGACACGAATCGTTTCAGCCTTACCCTTCGAACCTGCAATATCATAGAATACAGTCTGGTCATCCGCAACCCAAACCTTCACTTTTTCATTAATTTCTAACGCAGTTTTCAGACAGAATTCACTTACTGACCTGCGAAGTGCTGTTGCTTTACGGAAATACTTCACAACTTCTTGATAATATTCCATTCTTTCCCAGTCCATACGATTAATTTCATCTGGAGCGTTATAAGAATTATGATTATCCTTCTTTGTATCACAGAATTCGAAACCAGCATGTACAAATGGTATACCTTGTGAAACCATCGTAATCGCAATCATCATCTTCTGACGACGAATACGAGTAGCTCTATCTTCATTATTACAACATGCATGCATCTTATCCCACACCGTACTATTGTCGTGTGTTTCAAATCCGTTGATGGACTGATCTGGTGAGAAGAATATCTTATAATGCGGTGTATCAAGAACATTTGCGGTTAAAGCTGCTAAGCTAGCAAATGCATTTCCCACTTACCAGTCGCATAACCACGCTCATACTTTTCACTTTCACTTGTCTTACCCTTAATTACATCACGGAAATAGTCATTGAAGTGACCAATGTGAGGCATTGCCCCTTGGTTATGAATATTTGCCTTTTGTGAACCTTGTAACATCGTTGGCATGTCCCAACCTTCACCATAAATTAGTGCACTTGGGTTATTGTGAATTGCTTCATTACGAATCTTATTCATCGTAGCAACATCAATGATTCCCATTAAGTCAAAACGGAAGCCATCAATACCATAAATTTGCATTAAGTTACGAATGACATACACAAGATATCTAGAAGCCATTGGCATTTCTGAAGCAAAGTCATTTCCACAGTATGAACCATTAGACATATAACCCTCTTCGTTATAACGGAAGTAGTAATATGGCACTAAACAGTCAAACGCACTTTCCGCAACATCATAGACATGATTAAAGACAACATCTAATGTTACACGTAGCTGATTGCGGTGAAGACATACTACCAGTTCTTTAAACTCTTTCATGCGTACATATGGGTGGTCTGGATCAGAACTAAAACTACCCTTTAACGATAGATATTGACGAGGGTCGTAACCCCAGTTGTAGTTGAGTTCTGGCTTAAAATCATCAACCGTACTAAAGTCTGTTAATGGCATAAACTGAACATGCGTTACACCTAAGGACTTAATATAGTTTAATCCCGTAGGAAGACCTCTATATTCCGTTCCATCCTCACATAATGATTTGAACTTTCCGTGTGTTGTAGTACCAGTAAATGGATGCATTGTCATATCACGAACACTGCATTCATAGATGATTGCTTCTGTAGGTGCGATTGTATCTTCAAAAGGATAATCTTTAATCTTATCTAATTCAGATAAATCAATAACTGCACTTGCCTTTGCATTTCCATTACAACTATATGCATATGGGTCTAAGGATTTCACCACTTTACCATTACGTTCTACTAAATATGTATATGTCGCATGTTTAAAGTCACCTGGAACTTTTACATACCAAGTACCCATTTCACTAGGTTCCATTGCCTTTAGTATCTGAACACCACTAACATCTAAGGATAGTGATACATTTACCGCAGTTGGTGCCCATACCTTAAACCATGTATATTCAGGAGTATAGTGTGACCCTAAGTCATCTTTCTCATACCCATACAAGGCATTAAAGCGTTCGCGCTTTACAATCAAACGTGCAATCAATGGCGTATATCTACCATGACTTTCACGAACCTGATAATCCATACGGAAGTTAGGTTCATATAAACCCTTTAGACGATATAGGACAAAATTATCATGTGTCTCTACACCTTCAATTGATAGTTCCTCTACATAACCACCTATTGCCGTCAATTGGAATCGACTTGATTCACCATGATAAAAGCTACGATCAATCGTTACAGTAATTTTCCCAAAATCATCTAAATACGCATTAAATATTGACATCTTTATTTCTTACCTCTTTTTTTCGCCACAAACCAAACTGCCGCAAAAGGTGCAAGATTCATCTTCAAGATATTCTTTCCATCTTTCTTTGAAGTACGAATCGCTCTAGGATGGATCATTCCATTACCACCATAGATTTGGTCATCTGAATTCAATACTTCTTTATAGAATCCGCCTTGTGGCATTTCTAACTCAAAATTTTCATATGTTGCATTACTTAAGTTCAATACACACACAAGATATTCATCCTTACTACTACGATAGAATGAATATACGCTTTGTATATTGTTATCCGCATCAATCCACTTAAAGCTATCATAGCTATAATCCGCTTCATACAAGCACGCATGTGACAAATATAACTCATTTAACTTCTTAATAAATAAATTGAAGGAATAGTGCTTTGGATACTGGAGTAATTCCCAGTCAATTTCACGAGTTTCATCAAACTCACGGAAGGAACCAAGCTCATTACCCATAAAGTTTAACTTCTTACTGTGATGAGCATACATGTATGCATACAAGTTCTTTGCTTGTGCAAACTTCGCATCATAGTCACCCCACATACGATCGATGACGGTATGCTTGCCATGTACGTTTTCATCATGGCTAAATGGCAGTAAGAACTTCTCACTATAGAAGTATGCCATTGAGAAAGTCAACTTATGATGGTCATAGTAACGATAGATAGGGTCTGTTCCATAATACTTGAGAGTATCATTCATCCAACCAAGATCCCACTTATAGTCAAATCCCAATCCATCTTTTTCCGTCGCTACTGTTACGTTCGGGAAATCAGAACTATCTTCCGCAATCATCATGACAGTTGGGAATTCCTTATGCATGTAGTAATTCAAACGTTTTACAAAGTAAATCGCACCATCATTTGTGCCTCTATCACGATTACCAGCCCAATAAATGAGGTTAGATACCGCATCGATACGAATACCATCCATATGATACATATTTACCCAGAAGGCTGCTGATGACATTAAGAAGGAACGTACTTCTTCATTCCATAAGTTAAAGTTCATCGTACCCCACTCAGAGTTTGCGTCATATTCATTTGGATACTCATATAACGCTTCACCATCAAAGTAACGTAAACCAAAGTCATCCTTTACGAAGTGAACAGGCACCATATCGATGATGATACCTATTCCAGCCGCATGGCAACGATCCACAAAGCGGTTAAACTCCTGTGGATTTCCATAACGACTCGTTAAGGAATAGTATCCACTTACCTGATATCCCCAAGATCCATCAAATGGATACTCACTCAAGGGCATTAACTCAATATGCGTATATCCATTTTCTTTGATATATGGAATCAGTTCATCTGCAAGCATGTCATAGGAATATGGATGTTCACCATTACGTTTCCAACCACCAACATATAGCTCATAGATATTCATTGGCTTATCAAAGTTTAAACTACGCTCTTGGAGCCACTTATCATCCGTCCAAGTTAGTTTGTTTAAATCAACCAGCTTGCTTGCTGTATTTGGTCTTGTCTCACTATAGAAAGCAAATGGGTCTGCTTTATATAGAATGTTGCCTGTTCTTGTTTGAATCTTATATTTATAAACTTCCCACTCGTTTAAATATGGAACTGTGATTGTCCATACACCTTGGAAGTTCATTCTTTCCATCAAAATCTGATTCTCATCCCAGTTTGTAAATGATCCAACGACCCATACATTTTCCGCATGAGGCGCATACACTGTGAAGCGAACCCCTCCGTCCACAAAGTGGGCACCAAATACCTCATATGCATTCAAGGAATGACCCTGGTGAAACTCTTCAATGATACGTTCTAAATTCATATGTGATCCTCCGTAACTACGTTACATTTATTTTAACATTGCCAGTATTGAATAGATACAGATAGATGTCAAAAAACGTATAAACAAACATAGAATTCTAAACAAAAAGATGCAGATATCAACCTGCATCTATCTGTATTCAAATTTCTTAGGAGAATAAAGGTTTAAGTACTGCTGCTAACTCATCCTTTTTCCTTCTGTGCTTCAGCCAAGTCTTTGCCTAAAGTTGTAAAGTATGTCTTAATCTTTAGGGCTCTGTACCAGAAGGACGAACCACGACTGTCGCACCATCTTCTAAACCAAAGATTAGTACATTTGCCTTAGGTAATCCTGTCTCTTCAGGCTTATTATAGTCTGTTACAGATACAACCTTACGTCCAGCAAATTCTACTGGTGGATTTGTACGTAGAGTATTCATAATACCAGCCATCTTATCCATGCCGGAAAGACCTGCAAACTCATAGCTATCTACCTGGTTAAGGAAACGTCCATACTGTGCATAGATTTCTTCCAAGCGCTGCTTGATAGAGGAACCAATACTACGGTAGTACGCAGCCATCTCACAGATTAACATAGACCCAACAACCGCATCCTTATCACGTACATAAGAACCCGCTAAGTAACCATAGCTCTCTTCAAAACCGAAGATGAAACGCTCTTCTTCACCATTTGCTTCAAGCTGTGCAATCTGATCACCAATCCACTTGAAACCTGTTAATGTATGACGTAATTCAACACCATAGTGTTTCGCAACTAAATCTGCTAGAGGTGTAGATACGATAGACTTAACAGCAACTGGATTCTTAGGCATTGTGCCCTTTTCAATACGTCCAGCACAAATGTAATCTAATAAGAGTACACCCATTTCATTACCAGATACAAGTTCGTAAGAACCATCTGGACACTTCATCGCAATACCTACACGGTCAGCGTCTGGATCAGTTGCAAGCATTAAGTCTGCCCCTACCTTCTTTGCAAGTTCCAATCCCTTTTCTAACGCTTCATAAATTTCAGGGTTTTGGATATGAACATGTTGTAAAGTATCCGTTTGGATATTCCTGTTCAGGAACGATTGTAATATCTGTAATACCCATATCGCTTAACACACGTGTTACAGGTACTAGACCAGTACCATTTAATGGAGAGTAAACAAGTTTTAAACCGGCAGTCTTACATAGACCTGGGCGAACTTGTCCCGCTTCTGTTGCTTCATAGAGTGCTTCCTTACAATCATCACCAACAAACTGGATAAGACCCTTGGCTACACCCTCCGCAAAGGAAATATATTTCGCACCTGTTAGTACGTCTGTCTTCTGAATCTGATCGTATACAATCGCAGCCGCATCATCTGTCATCTGACAACCATCTGGTCCATATGCCTTAAAACCGTTATATTTTGCAGGATTGTGAGATGCAGTAATCATGATACCTGCGTTACAGTGATAGTATCTTGTCGCAAAAACTTAAGCAGGTACAGGCATTAGTTCATCATAAAGACGAACATTGATACCGTTAGCTGCTAATACAGCAGTGGCATCTTTCGCAAATGTCCAACCCTTCAAACGGCTGTCATAACTAATCGCAACAGTTTGTGTTCCACCCTGTGTTTTAACCCAATCCGCAACACCCTGTGTAGCCTGACGAACAACCCAGATATTCATACGGTTTGTACCAGCACCAAGAGTACCTCTTAAACCGGCTGTACCAAATTTCAAGGATACTGCAAATCTTTCCTTGATTGCTTCTTCATCATTTTCAATACTAGCTAATTCTGCATGTAAATCGAAGTCGATTAAGTTTGCAGATAGCCAACGTTTATATTCATCTAAATACATAATTTCTAGCTCCTTATTTCCCTATTTTAACATAAGAAAAAAGAAAGATGTCAAAACATCTTTCTCCCCTTATCGTTATCTATTAAGCAATAACTTTTTGAGCGCGAAGAACATCTTCAATTGTCTTAACAGCTGAGTCTTCGTCGTCACCTTCACAGGAAATTGTAATTTCAGACTGTGTTGGAATACCAAGTGACATAACACCCATAATGGACTTCATATTCACTGTACGTCCCTTATAGGATACCTTTACTTTCACTCTTAAACTTGCTTGCAGCATTTACAGCAACTGTAGCAGGACGTGCGTGTAATCCTACTGGGTCAACAACTGTAACAGTAATCTCTTTCATTGGTTTATCCTCCTGATAATTTTTTTACTTACTATATCTGTATTTTTATAACATACTTGTTTCATATACAAGCGTTTACATTATAGGAAGTTGCAATTGATACAATATTTCTATGTTAGAAATTTACTTATGATATGGCTCGTTATGTAGAATGCGGAAGCTACGATAGATTTGTTCTACCACTAAGATTCTACAAAGCTGATGTGGGAAGGTTGCTTTTGAGATACGCCAACGGAAATCAGCACGCACAATTAGCTCACTACTCAATCCCAAAGAACCACCAATCACAAATGTAATCTTACTTCTAGCATGGTTATAATAATCCTGAATTTTATTTGCTAAAGCCACAGAATCGATATCTTGTCCTGCAAGATCTAACAAGATGAGATATTCATCATCACGTACATTCTTTAATAACCGCTGCCCTTCTACAATCTTTTACTTGCTCATTTTCAGCAGCGGAATTTGTCTCTGGTGCTTTTTTTCATCCTGTACTTCAATTACTTCAATCTTATCGTATGGACGGATACGCTTTACATACTCAGCGATACCTTCCTTCATCCACTTCTCTTTCAGTTTGCCACAGGCAATAATTTTAATCATTGTAAAACCACACCAATCTGCTTACTTTCGCCACCACGGATAATAGATACATTTACAGTATCACCAGCTGAATGCATGTACAATCTTGCAAGCACATCTTGATAAGATGACATTTCAATACCATCAATCATAGTGATGATATCTCCTTCCTGAAGACCATCTCCTGTATCTGTCTTTTTCAACTACCGTTTGAACATATAATCCCTGTCTTCATATCTATGCTAATGCCATGCGCACTCTTCTCATATGCAAGCATACTCGATACATTGCGCACCACAACACCTAGTGCCCCACGCATCACTTTTCCATTTGTCTTAATTGCATTGTAAATTAGCTTCATTTCGTTTGCAGTGATTGCATACTCCATACGGGAATTTCCTTGATATGGTTGACTTGCCACAACTCCAACAAGTGATCCATTTAAATCGATTACTGCACCACCTTCTTGAATTGAAGTAATTGGTGTATCCATTTCTAGCATAGAAGATAACCAAGTAGTCGTACTACTCATACGCCATACACCGGTTCTGAAGTAATACCACTGCTAACAACAGCACTACCCGTTGTTAGATTTCTACCACTCATCACCACGACATTAGCTCCCTGCGCTAAAGCATTCGTATCTAAAATCGTAAATGGTTTTACTCAAAGTTTGTAGTAACCTGAATCACTGCTAGTCCACTTTCAGTATCATCTCCAACAATTGTAGAACTAACACGCACACCACTATCAAATACTACATTAGGACTACCATTCTTTATAGCCTTTGTAGTTGTTAATATATGTACTGTTTCCTTCTCTTTTGCAATGATAATACCACTATAGTAGGAACCATCACTTTCAACAGTCACTACACTACTTCTACTCTTTTCAATCGCATTGGTATAGTCTGATGTTGTATAGTTTGTACTATTCATATCCTCAAGGGAATTATTACCTGTATTATTCTTTTGAAGATTCCTAATCAACATCATTGTTAGGACTAGATTCCATACCAATAATAGCGCTAACGCTACCGGCATCAACTTTTTCATCATATATACCCTTTCTAATCATCTCATATTGTCCTGCTGCACATACTAATAAGTATTCATGCAGTGAGCCTCGATGATTTTGTAATGCATGTATTGTTGTATCTAAAGCTTTCTTGCGTGTATTTGCTTGTTCACTTAAATGCGCAAGAATAATCATTTTAGTTTTCTCTGTAACAATTTGATCTAGTACAGCTGCACAATCTTCGTTGCACAAGTGCCCTGTATCGCTATAGATTCTCTGTTTGGTAAATTGTGGACGACTTGTTGCCATGAGCATCTGTACATCATGATTAGACTCTAAGACGATGTAATCTGCATCTTTGATACGTGGAATATGTTTCTCGTTGATATATCCCGTATCTGTGATATATACCAGTTTTTTTCAATTCCATTTTCAACAATATATCCAACTGTATTTAACGCGTCGTGCGATAGTGCAATTGGTGTAAAGCGCAAAGTTTCAATCGTAAAAGGAAGAACCAGGTTTTACATAAAAGGGATCTATATTTGGTATCTCAATCGGAGAATAGATTGGTAATGATGCGAAATGTTTAATTTGAGAAATATGATCAGAATGATTATGTGTGATTAAAACTGCATCTAAATCATCCAACGATATCTCTAGTTCTTTTAAGCGTTCAAATAGATATTTTTTTGTTGTACCACAATCAATCATAACTTTTGTAGTACCATCCACAATCACAAAGCTATTCCCTTTTGATCCACTCGCTAGTAATGCAAATTCCATCATCAATTCAAACCCTCACAATCCATCAATGCAGAACATGCATTCACTGGCTCATCATCCTTATATAAGCTAAATGTTAAATGTGGCCCAGTAGCTTTACCAGTCATACCAATCTTGCCGATTACATCACCTTTCCTAACGATATCATCAACTTCTAATGAGCATGGTAAGTACATATGCCCATATACACTCTGATACCCATTGTGGTGGTCAATGATTACATAGTTACCCAACTCATCTGTATAACCCTTCTCTTTGACACTTCCTGCATCAACAGCCAGTATATTTCCCCTATCGATTATATCGATTGATAAAATCAATCGACTCAAGCCCTGTATAACATCCATACTCACAAATGATTTCAGGATGTTCAACAGGATACGCTAAGCTACCACTACCAATAGCTAAATCACTATTCTTTCCAACCGCAATCACCTCATCTTGTCCAGCTGCTGTTACAACAGATGATAGTTCTTGTCCTGTATTTAGCACTCCATTTACCCATGTTTCATGATAGAGTACATTCTTTTGAACCATTCGCACCAATTTGTCTAACCACAGTTTTACCAGTTTCAACTGTATTATCTTCTAATACAGAAGTCTTATAGAACAAGGTCTCCTTCTGTAGTCTTTGTTTAAAAACATATATATCAATTGGTGAAGTAAAATACGTTACACATAGTTTTGTACCTGCAGTTAATGTTTGGTTTACATCTGTAATTACATCTTGATTGATACGCATTAACTGCTCTGCAGTTAAACCATAATTCTGTAAACCTATTGAAGCTAGTGTATCTCCTTCTTCAACTGTATAGTATTCAAGACTCTCGTTATCACCATAGGATAAGTAACGTAATACTTCTTCTTCCGTAGTCTTTATCTCTCCTACGGATGCGTACGCATCCGCAATCTGTATTGTTTGATCGATTTTGAAACCCATTATCATTTCACCATATTCCATTAAATTTGGAATTGTCTGGTGTTCATGAATAGCTTCTAGCGTATCCTCATCAATAAAATAGGATAAATACTTCTGTAACGCTTCTTGATAAATTTCTTCTGATTTCACAAAAATTCTTGCATACTCTTTATCTCCATCGGAGAAAGAGATTGATTTACAAGCAATGCTGTATAGAGAATGATCATCTAAATACTGCATGATTTCAGCATCTGCATCTGTATAGACATTTGAACTCATCTCTTCAACAAGATACATGTTACTAGCAATACTGATATGTGTATTTGGAAACATGCTCGCATACTTTGTTTCATAAACGGTATTTAGATGTTCATCCATGTAAGTTTTATCTTTTATAATACCTATCAACTTTTGATCTTTATACAACTTATATACTTTATGTATATCAGAAGTAATCGTTTCTACAGTTTGGTTAAAATCACCAACTGTTCCTGCTACAACACCCTCATAGGAAGGATAGAAAAAAGAAGGCACGATTACAATTGCGATTGATAACACTAAGCATATTGTTACAGCAATCAAATTTTTTTCATGCCTTCCTCCTTCATTATTGTGGTTTATTTGGGGCAATGTTATATAGTGCGTTCGTATCTGCTTCAAACGCTACATAAACTCTACCCGTCGCACCATTACGATGCTTTGCTAGATTGATTTCTAAACGTTCTGTTCCAGATTCTCTAGCTTGTTCTTTTGCTTCTTCGTTATAGTAGGACTCACGATACAACATCATAACGATATCGGCATCCTGCTCAATCGCTCCAGATTCACGTAAGTCACTTAACATTGGTCTTTTATCTTCACGTGCTTCAACACTACGACTTAACTGAGATAAGGCCACAACTGGAACCTTTAGTTCACGCGCAAGTGCTTTTAAGCTACGAGAGATATCGGATACTTCTTGTTGACGGTTTACACCAGAACGATCGGATGGTCCACTGATCAACTGGATATAGTCAATCATAACCATGTTTAAGCCATATTCTGCTTGTAGTCTACGACACTTTGAGAAGATTTCAGGAATCTTGATTCCTGCCATATCATCGATATAAATATTGGAAGCCTTTAACTCTGCTGAGGCTTCATTAATACGATTCCACTCTTCATTTGTTAAACGACCAGTCTTTAACTTATCGCCTTGAATATGACTCTTCGCACTTAACAAACGCATCGCTAACTGTTCTGCACCCATCTCAAGTGAGAAAATCGCAATTGCACCTTTTTGAGCTTGTGGAATAAGCGCAGCGTTCATTGCTAAGTTTAAGGCAACCGCTGTTTTACCCATAGATGGACGCGCAGCTAAAACAATCATATCTCCGCGCTGTAAACCATGTGTAATACGGTCAAGATCATTAAAGCCTGTCTTTAAACCAGTAATCTCAGATGAATTCTGAGATGCTGCACGAATTGTCTTTAATACTTCATTTAAGACATCATTAGGATTTTTTTAAATTCACCAGCTTTTACGATTACGAGATACATTCAAAAATTTCTTTCTCTGAACGATCAAGATAATCATTCAAATCTGTCTGTCCATTAAAGCCTTCTTCCACAACTCTTTCAGCAGCTTCAATCATACGACGCATCATCGCTTTATCACGAATCAAATTAACATACGTTAATGTATTCGCACTTGTTACAGCAGCATTCATTAAATTTAGAATGTATTCCATTCCACCAGACTTATCTAAAAGATCTGTATCCTTCAAACGTGTCGCAACAGTTGTGGAGTCAATCTGTATACCTTCTTGATACAGTTCTTCGCATGCATGATAGATACGACGATTTGCTTCAATGAAGAAATCATCAGCCTCAAGCCCTTCCTCTAGTGCTGTACGAGAAGAACTTGGGTATATAAGCATGGTTCCAAGTAAACTAGCTTCTGCCTCTGGTGCAGAAGGCAATACGCGTGGCATATTTAGTTCTCACTTCCCAGTACTTTCACAACGATTGTACCGATAACATTTTTGTGTAGTTCAACTTTGACTCTTGTTGTACCAAGACTATGAATTGGCTCAGTATCAATAATCTTACGCTTTTCAACTGTAATGCCTTTTTTTATTTAAAGCTTCAACAATTTGCTTTGTAGAAACAGACCCGAAGACTCTTCCTTCTTTGCCAGACTTCACTGTGAAAGTAATTACGGTCTTTTCTAATAAAGCAGCTTTTTCACGTGCTTCTTGTTCACGCTGTGCTTCTAGTGCAGCTTCTTCTGATTTCTGTTCTTTTAAGATTTCTAAGCTGGCCTTAGATTCTGCTACCGCAAGTCCTCTTGCGATTAAGAAATTTCTTCCGTAACCATCAGAAACATCAACGATATCTCCACGTTTACCTACTTTTTTTAACATCTTGTTTAAGAATTACTTTCATCTTCTGCCTCCTTCTTCTGTTGTTCAATAATATTAATTAACTCTTCTTTAAGTTCTTTTACTGTCGCATCCTTACGTTGTGTTGCGGCAGCTGTCATATGTCCACCACCATGCATGGCTTCCATAATTGCTTGTACGTTAATTTCACCATTTGAGCGAGCAGAAATACTATTGATTCCTGTACTCTTATCTTGTGCGATAACAAAGGCTGCTTTTACATCTTGAATACTTAATAAACTATCCGCAACCTGACTCATAATAGAACGTGTAATCTTCTCGTTTTCTACAGCCGCAATTACGATACCATTTGGATAACTTTCACTTGCATTCATAATTGCACTCTTTAATGCAAACTCTTCATACGTATCTTTTAGATAGTCATACGCTACCTGTGGATCAGCTCCAAGTTTACGTAAAGCACTCGCCGCATCATAAGTACGCACGCCCTGTTCTTTCACGCCACTTGCGTGTATCAATTGTCATACCTGCAAGCATGAATGTCGCTTCTAATTCAGAAATATCTACTTTACTTGATACAAACGGAATCATTTCCGTCAAGATTTCATAAGTACTAGAAGCACCTCGCTTCGATGTAAATCAGAATAGGCTTTTATACCCATATCTGTACTTTCTGCGGTGATGGTCAATTACCACAATGCGTTTTGCCATCTCCAATAGTTTTGCACCATTAGACTGAAGAATGTTGTGATGATCCGTCATGATGACAAGTGTATCATCCTTTAGTTGGTTAATTGCTTCACCTTCTGTCACAAATGTTACGCCTTCTGCTAGTTCCTGCTCATTTTCTTTCATTGCAGCTTCTAGCTTTTTCTTCAATACCACCAGTCTTAGCAATAATGCTGACCGGTTTATTAAAAGCAGATGCCATTTTAGATAAACAAATTGCAGAGCCAATACAGTCAAAGTCAGCATTCTTATGTCCACAAATAATTACATTAGAAGAATGTTGAATGAGGTCGCGTAATGCATGTGCCATAACGCGTACGCGCACACGACTTCTCTTCTCAGCAGCTTCAGTTGAACCACCAAAATATTTAACATCTTCACCAACTACCTGAATCGCAACCTGGTCACCACCACGCGTTTGCGCAAGATCCATTAACTTTGTAACTGTCTCATCTAGCTCCGCAAAGTTTGAACTACCCTTGGCAAATGCCATAGACAATGTGATAGATACTTCAGCCTTCTGTGAAGCCTTACGTACAATATTTAGAATTGAGAAACGATCTGCCGCAATCTCACGATAGATCCTTTCATTGAGTACCAATAAATAACGATTGTTATTTAATCTTCTAGAGAATACACCATACTGCTGGAAGTATTCATTGAGTGGTGTACGAATTGTCGCATTAATATTTGCAATATCTGCGTCATCCGCATACATCGTACTTTCTTCATAGTTATCAAAACTTGCTAGACCAAGTACAACATGTTCTTCATTGTACTTACCACGGTACTTATCTAAAAGTGTAATATCTTTAAAGAATATCGTTGGCGCATTTTCACGCTTACTTACTTCATAAACATATTGGTCAATCTGAACATTAACCTTTTCCGTTTCCCCGGAAATAATGTCATTGGCTTCAGGTAACCAAGTCAGTAGTTTAGAACCAATACGATCTAGTCCTCTTTCTTTAAAGAGTTCACTTTGCCATGTAATGACATAGTTTTCATCGTAGTTCATCATACCTACGCCACCAACTAGATACGCATCCGCGTAAGAACCACCTAGATACTTTTCTAGACCAATGGACTCTTCTTCATTTGCAGATTGGAAAAACTCTAAGAGATATACTGCTATTAGAGCCTCCGCAATCAACACCAAGATACCTGGCAAAATATTTAATTTAAAAATCAACTGCAATAAGATAACAACCGCAAGTTGGATAGCAAGTGCCACAAAAACAAGTTGTTTAATTCGATTCATTTTTTGTTGCATGATATCCCTCCTCTACTATTCTCTGATGCATATTTGTCGTGATATACAAAAATCCATAAATTGCAACTGGAAATGACAAGACTATCGCTAAGATAAACACTACAAATGTTAAGATTTTTGCGACTTTCCTTTGCCATTAATCCAATCATAACCAGTAGTCCAACAACACCCATCGCTGTTAGATAGAAATACGCAAATGTTCCTAACGCTGAAATAATTGTTAGAGCTGGTTCTGTTTTAATATAACCAGAACCAATATATAAATACCCAAACATTCCAACTAGTGCTACATATCCAATCCACTTAGGTGGAAAATATAGATAGAGCGGCGTTGATTCAGGCACCTTCATACGTAATCTCTTGAGTAATAATCTTGATGAAATATGTGTCACGATTGCCTCTAATACACCTAGCATCAGCGTACTTACAAAGAATACATTACGTAATAATACGTTGATATCCACATTTGAATTCACCGCTAGGCCCATTGATTGTTGCATCATATCAAAAGTTTCACGTAATTCTAATACAAGCTGATCGAAACTAACACCAAAAATAGCCACATTAATCACAACCGCAAGTAGTTCTGTAAGACCCCCAAGAACCATCGTTCTTAATAATAATCTCTTACTCTCTACATTTTGATAGATACCACATCCATATACCAAACCAATAATCGCTTCCGCGACAAAGAAGAATACTGCAAATGGACTTGCGAAAATAAAGGACACAAAGATGATAGCAGCCAGAACCATCAAGCTATCACGCAGCCCATATTTTGCCCCAAAATATACCATTGGTAATGGTAATAGGAACACAAACATACTGCTGAATGTTCCTTGGAACTGTCTATCGATTAACATAAATACGCCGATTAAGGCAACCATCATTGCCCCTTCGGTAATCTTTCTTACATTTTGATTCATAATATTCTCCCAAAAAGCACTATAAAAAGTCGCTTTTCGCATGCCAATATTATATCATATCCAAACAAATTCGATTCCCCTAGCTTTCGCTAAATCACTTTCATTGAAAGTCTCATCATTTTATCACTTTTATAACAGTATTGAATTCTGCTATGATACTCCCCAAGGAGGCCCTTATGTTAACAAAAATTCTCTATTTTCTGATTGAATTAATTACTTCTATTCATAACACAATTTTGACGTGGAATGATAATAATCTGATTGGACTATCTGATAAAGACTTACATTTTTATAGTAATAGGTATCCTTGGAATTTTGATGATTGCGATTACATATCCATTCTTCAAATTCCTCGCAAAAGCGACATCACTTTCTAACATTAACTTTTATCTATGTATTTACACTCATTATTGTGATTACCTTTGCGATTGAAATTGGTTAAGGCATTACTCATACCGGTACAATGGACTTCGTTGATATTGTGGCAGGTATAGCAGGTTTTCTATTAATGTATATTGTACTAGCAATTATTACGAGTGTTATTAGTGGTATTCTCTATCTCATAAAGCAATCAAAGCAGTAAATTTTCACTCCCCCACATTTTCTCAGTTTGATATAATAAACAGTAGAGTATCGGGGTGTGGCTCAGCTTTGGTAGAGCGCTTCGTTCGGGACGAAGAGGTCGTGAGTTCGAATCTCGTCACCCCTGACTATTGAAAAAAATCCGTCAATGACGGATTTTTTTACTACCACTTTGCATTAAATACATATTGGTCTAAACGTTTAAAAGCTTCTTGTACACGTGTGAAAGGTAGTGCCAAATTCATACGAATACTATATGGTCCATGAAACATGCGTCCATCTTGCCAAGCAACACCAACACGATATCCAGCTTTTTCGACTTCTTCGATTGTTTTAGCGTGTTGCTTACACCACTTCTCACAATCAATAAATAACATGTATGTTCCTTCCGGCCTCATTAACTCTACGCCTTCAAAGTTCTCTCTGATATACTCTACTGCATAATTTACATTAGAAGTAATCACTTCTCGTAGTTCTTCTAACCATGCATGCCCTTCTGGTTTATAGGCACCAATTAATGCATGCATGGACAATACATTCATTTTATTGTAGTGAGATTTTGAGGCTTTCGAACGAATTCGATCATGTAATGTCTGATTGTAGATGATGTGATAGGCTCCCACTAATCCTGCAAGATTAAATGTTTTACTCGGTGCGTATAATGCAACCACATTTTCGTGTGCCCATGCATTTACAGATTGGGTAGGAATGTGCTTATATCCATCTAATATAATATCTGACCAGATTTCGTCAGAGATAACAACTACATCATTACGTTCAAAGACTTCCATTGCTTTTTGAATCTCATCCAACTGCCACACACGACCACAAGGGTTGTGTGGGGAACAGAAGATTGCCACATGAATATGATTTTGCTTAATCTTCTCTTCCATATCTCGATAATCCATCCGCCAGATACCATCTTCATCCTTTACGAGTGGACTATGTACAATATGAAATCCATTATTATTCAAGCAATGCGTAAATCCAATATATGTCGGACTATAGTACTAATACCGCATCTCCGTGGAGATGCGTAAGCGGTTAAAGCAGACAACAAACCTCCCAGAACACCATTTTCATACCCAATATGTTCTGGCAATAATCCTGTCACTCCATTACGCTTATTTTGCCAATCGATGATACTCTGATAGTATTCTTCGCTTGGCGCAAAATATCCAAATGCAGGATGATTCACACGCTTTATGATTTCTTCCTGCACAGAAGGAACTGTAGGAAAGTTCATATCCGCAATCCACATTGGAATTACATCAAAACCTTCATCAGGCAACTCAGGTTTTCCTGCCATCCCTATACCATCAACCGCAATCGCATCTTTGCCATGACGATCCATAATTGTTGTAAAATCATATTTCATCGCAGAATCCTCCTAGTGATTCAAACATCTCTATTACTATCATAACCCTTACACCAAATAATTTCATTAGATGAAAAAAATGAAGCGAACTTTTTTCCTGTTCACTCCATTTATTATTCATTCTTTTTATTTAACTCTTCTGTTGAGTGGTGCTCAATTGGAGCCCAATGTACTTTTGTAAACAATGCCTGTATAGAAATTGGTAGATATGACAACAAGAACAATGGGAACAACAATAAATGCTTAACTTTAGCCCAGTTATTGGTCTCAATGCGATCCCATTCCATACCAACTGTGATAGCCCCAATAATCATTAAGGATACCCACAAGCATCCGATAGTTTTTAAATACAAACCACAACATCTCTCTTTGGAAGACAAGACGAACATAGTATGGCATTAAACCAGCCGAAGCTAAAATCCATAATACAAAACCAAGAATTGCAATTGTTAATAATCCAGCTGGTAATACTGTCATCAAGATATCATAGAATGCAAGACGTCTTCCCTTTGCAGTGATGACACCTTTTGCTAGATCACCCAAATATTTACCATCAATCTGATAGAAACCCTTTGCCCAACGCATACGCTGTTTCCAAGATTGTTTCCAGGTAGATGGTTGTTCATCATATAAAATGGCAGTATCACAATAGCCAATCTTTAATTGATTAATCGTACTTACCACTGAGAATTGAATATCTTCTGTTAGAAGGTAGTATGGCCAACCATTATTATCTTTCATTACTTTCGCTGAAACAACAAATCCAGTACCTGAAATCATACACTGTGCCCCCAACAACATACGTGGGTAATTCAAGTGACGTGCCTCATGCATAAACCAGATAGAGTATGCTGCTGTTAACCAGTTTTCATCAAAATTCTTAGAGTTACGATATGTCGTCATCGCATCAAATTCACCCGTATCGAATGTCTTATTTACTTCATATAAGAAATTCTTATCGATGATATTATCCGCATCAAATACCATGAAAGCCTCATAGTAATCTTCACCCTTCAACTCAATCACATGATGGTAAAGAAAGTTTAATGCATACCCCTTTCCAACTTCTTCTTGGTTGAAGCGTTCATATACAATCGCTCCATGATTACGAGCTACTTCAGCAGTCTCATCTGTGCAGTTATCCGCAACGACATAAATATCATACATGTCCTTTGGATAAGTCTGATTGTGTAAACTATCTAATAATTCACCAATAACACCTTTTTCATTACGGGCAGAGATAAAAATTGCATATCGATGATTCTTCTTTGCGTCAGGTAACTTTGGAACCTTGCGTTTAAACATACTTACCGCAATATATACAATCTGATATAGATATAACAAGATCATTAGTCCAAAGATAATGTCGGTGATTAGTGTAAACTGTTCAAGAAATTTCATTTGACCTCCGTACACACACCATTTATTGTTACATACTTTCTAGCATGTGTGTTAAAATTCTTCTATGCAAATTCAAATTCTACCCATGTTACCGGATTTCATCGTTTTAGGATGTTTATATTATTTTGTCTTTTTCCAAAGATGGAAACAACTACCAAAAAAGAAGCTGATTTGGTATAGTACACTCTATCTGTATATATGTGTCATGATGATGTTAACACTAATGCCTATCATCATACACATCCCTAATATATTCAATGGATTTTCATCAAAGACAAACTTCTATCCGTTTATTGACTGGCAGTTACAACGCGGAGATTATCTAACTGAGTCATTATTAAATATATCATTGTTTATACCATTTGGCTTTTTTTAATTCGCAAAAAAACACAAAACTTACACCACTACAAACAATTCTAACAGGATTCCTATTTAGTATCTGTATTGAAATTCTACAACCATTACTATCCTTTTGATAGAGTTAGTGATATCAGTGATGTCATCACCAATACAATTGGAACCTATATTGGCGTATTCCTTTATCAATTTTATAGATGACAAATGAGGTAAACCAAAAAGTTGAATTACAACTTAAGAGGTTTACCTCATTTTATTACCCACTTGATAAAGCACCATCAAACTATGTTAACGTTTTTCTTAAAACTGAGCATAATTGTGAACTAGCACCGTCAAAAGACTTATAGAATTGAGCAGCAGAATCATTGTCTGCTTGGATTAGAAAATATTGATTTATATTACTTTCCAAACATATCGTTTCTAATTCCCGAAATAAACTTTTCGCAACCCCTTTGTGTCTAAAACTAGGTAATATATATACCCAGTCAACATAACACATCCTATAATTATCCTGAAGACATGTATAAAAATGATACTCCAATCTGCCGATCACTTTATCATTTTCATACGCCAATAACGACTTACACAACCCATCGTTGTCTTTTGCTAAACGATCAATAATAGCTTCATCATCGACAGTATCTGTCATCATTAAACTCGGCTCTAAAGAACGGGCAATTTTTAGATACTCTATATAATCTCGTATATTCTCTTCAGTGAGTTTTTTATTTCTATCACCACACCTGAAACTCCAATCTATTTTATCAAAAATAAAATTCATAAGCATAGGAATCACACGTCCTACTATTCCACAAAAATTACTATGTAATATCATTTCTTTCAATCATAAAAACGAAATTGTACTAATACAAACATAGCACTTATACCTACAATGTCCATGATTATTTATGCTATCCATCAATATATATTAGAAGAAAACCTAAAGATATTGACACAATTTCAGTGGATTTTCATCAAAGACAAACTTCTATCCATTTATTGACTGGCAGTTACAACGCGGAGATTATCTAACTGAGTCATTATTAAATATATCATTGTTTATTCCATTTGGCTTTTTTTAATTCGACAAAATACAACTCTCAAAACCATGGCAGGTTATTCTCATCGGACTTTTCGCAAGTATCGGTATTGAAGTGTTACAGCCATTACTCTCATTTGATCGCGTTAGCGACGTCAGTGATGTAATTACTAATACCATTGGTACCTGTCTTGGTGTATTTTTCTATCAAATATATCTACATAAAACAAATTCTAAGTAATAAAGCGATTAGCATCCATTGCTAATCGCTTTTACATTATATCAACTACTTTATCGGGACATTTGATTCTTCTTAATGACTGCAGCCGCAAAACCTAAGATTGACATCAATAACATCGTCGCAAATGAAGTGATTCCATTTGTATCAGATGTTGGTGGTGTTGGTTTCTTTGGTTGTGTATAAGTATTTGTGAAAGTCGCAACTGGCATCTGTGTACCATCATCCTTCACAACCTTAGTTGCTACAACGAGTTGTCCATTATCATCTGTTACTGTGTAAGTAATTGTATAAGTGGACGCATCGTATGCATAGTTAGGATCACTACCAACCTCTTCACTGATTTCATAAACATAAGTTCCTTCTTCAGTAAATTCATACTCACCAAATTCAGTTTCGCCAGTACCTGTAATTGTAACAGTCTTCACACCAGCTGTAGAACCCTGTGGCATTGGATTATTTGGATCCAATGTCTTCAAACGGAATGTGAATGTGGATGGATTTGTAGGACTTCCCACAACCACCTTCTTCACAGGTGGATTAACCTTAATAGGATTTGGTTTATATACGTTTGTAAATTCAGCTGTAGTAACTTCTTCAGTACCCTTTGTAATCACAAGTTCCGATTGTAAATCACCATTTACATCCTTCACTTTGTAAGTGAATGTATATACTGTCTGATCATATGTATAGCCTCTTGTAGAACCTTGTACTTCTGCCAGTTCATATACATAAGTTCCTGGAAGTTTGAATTCAATCTCACCGATAGAAGTTGTACCTGCACCTGTAATGGTAGCTTCCTTAATACCATTTAGACTTCCTTCTGGCATAGGATTATTCATATCTAATGCTTTAAAGTTAAAAGTAAACTTTGCAGGATTTGCTGGATTGCCTTCTACTGTCTTCTTAAGGTCAGGATTTACAGTGACTGGAGTAGGCTTGTAAGTATTTGTAACTTTGAAACCTTCTGTTTGACTACCAGTAATATTCTTGTCATATCCTGCAATATCTGTTTCTGTAACTGTATACGCATATTCATGGCCATCTGTGCTGTCATATAAAGCTAAGCCTGTAAATGTATGTGTCCAGTTATTTGCTGCATTCAGAGTTACACGATCAATCTCTGTACCGTCCTTAGATAGAATAATTTCCGCAGAAGTTCCTTCTGGTCCTACCCAAGTCTTTGTAACAGGAATATCAATCTTCTTAGTATTCGTATTTGTGACAACGTAATTTGTTGCATCACCTGTAATCGCTGTTGTATATCCAGCAATCGCATCTTCGGCAACTGTATAAGTGATGAGCTTTCCATCCTTATACTTCGGCATATTTGTAAATGTATGTTGCCAGTTATTCTCAGCATTTAATGTAATATTCGCTACTTCTTGACCATCTGCTAAAAGACGGATTGTTGCACTTTCTGCTTCCTTACCAATCCACTTCTTTGTGACAGGAATCGAAACCTTACCATCAATTGTATTTGTAATAGTAAAAGCTGTAGTCATATCACCAGAATAGGATGTCGTGTAGTTTGCAACCGCTTCTTCCTGTACAGTATATTGGATCTCAGTACCGTTACGATATCTGAGTAATCCATCAAAGAGATGTTGCCATTGATTTGCACTATTTAAGTCAACTTCATCAACTTTCTCACCATCCGCAAATAATGTTACATGGACACTAGCAGGACGTAATGATTGTGCATCATTATCATCTACCCAAACCTTCTTAACAGGAATAACAAGCTGTTCAGGTACGTGTGTATTTGCAATATCATAATTACTAATGCTTGTAGAATAATCTGCTACTGCATCTTCGCTGATTGTATAAACAATCTCTGTTGTTCCATTGAACTTCGGTAAATCTTCAAATGTAAATTCCCAATCAGTATCTTTCGTAACAGTCTTATTCTGCACTTCTACACCATCTGCGAGTAATCGTACTGTAATGGATGTTGGACGCTTGCCATCATTATCTTCATCATCAACCCAGAACTTCTTACCAGAAATGGATACCTTTTCCTGTAGGAGTTTATTTGTAATCTCTAATGCAACTGTATCTGTTGGGGAGTCTTTATTCACCTTCCCAGAAGTAGAAGTTACTTGATACTTCTTGCCATTGTAAGTTACTTGACCATCATCATTTGCACCAACTTCTTCTACAGAATATACAATTGGTGTCTTTGTAGTCGTACCATCAGTTGCAGTTTCAATATTGTATTGACGTAGATGTGTGAATTTTGCTTTCCAGTTGTCAGCAGCTGTCAAATCCAATGTCTTACCTGTATCAACACCATCCGCAAGTAACTTCACAGTGATGGAGTTTACATCAGGGGTAGCGATTGGGTTACCATCCACATCTAACCATTTCTTTTCTACAGATACATCCATTACATCAATTAATTGGTTTGCAACTGCAGGTACATGACGCATGATTGTCTCATTGTTATAGATAACATTTGCACTATTGTATGCAATTGCTTCTGTTAGAGTCGCATCATACTTTGGAGCCTTCATTGTTAAGTAAGCTGATAAAACACGGTATGGTTCAAGAATCGTACCATTCTTACCGATAACTTTGATGGCTGTAACCTGTGAATAATCAGCAGGTGTTGTAGTCCAAAGTGAGCTTGATAGTTCATTTACATCAGTTGGATTTGGATACTTGTCTGTACGATAGTAAATATCATACTGACTACTTACATCAGTTGAACCAATCTTTAGTTCAATTGGACCTTGTAGGGTATTACTGAAAGCAGAATTTCTACCATCTCCAACAAATGGGAATACGTCGTACATCACAATCTTATTCATTGGTGTGTTGTAGTAGTTACGAACACTAATACGATATTGGAAAAGACCGCTTGTATTTGTAACATCCGCAAAGTCTGTTGTGATTGTCTTATTTGTGAATGCTCTACCGTAAACAGCAGCTCCACCTTCTATATTTGGTTCTAAACTACGGATATGTTTATCCGATTGAATACTCTCAACGTTATTACCTAAAAATCTTAGAAGTTGCCTTCAAGATTTTCTCATTTGTAACACCGTTCATATTGATATCTAAGTCATCATTTACAAAGATTTTTGGATCATACTGTGCTGTTAGTTCTGGTGGAACACCATTTGTCCAGTTATCGGCGTAGAAATACACTTCATTATTGTTATTTAACTCATCATTTTCAGCCTTACTTGGAATGATGTCATCATTGATAACTAAATCCTTAATATCAAAGGCCATATTTTCAAATTGATATGCATAGCCTGATGGCATCTTAATCTTTACCGCATCACGACCTGTATCATTGTAATTCTTAATGAATTCAAATGACCAGCCTTCAATATGATTGACTACACGTGTTACATATGTTTGTGAGTCGAAAGATACACCTAAAGGTAGTAAGTCAACGTATGTTGGATTCTTAAAATAACGGGCGCTAGATAATTCTGTTAAACTGAAATTCAAACGTGCTGTAAAACGTTCACCAGGCATACCAACTTTTTGGAAGAAAGTTTGTTTCCAAAGGTGTACCTTTTCATTAAATGGTGTAAACGAAGTATCCCACTCACTACTCAAGTTAAGTGGTGTCTTAGAACCATCATCATTCACCCTATTTGAAGTTACTTTAATTGTATTTTTTAGTGGCCTTGTTGCGCTATATTCCTCATGGAATGGATCTCTGAACATCATCTTGATGTTAAATATAACACTCATTGTTGGCTGGAGTGTTACGTCCTTTAGATAGATACCAACTTTCTTATACTGTGGCACAATCGCTGCCGCATTCGCATGCACTAATGAACCATCATTAATTTGGTCTAGATATGTCTGTAATTGTCTCTTACCAGCTTGGTTTGTTTCTCCCTTAAATAACCAGTATTGTCCATCTGGTGTAACAGGAAGAATGTCATATGTTCCGTCATCCTTATAACCTCTTAGTTCTACTTGATCCATACGGAATCCAATCTTAGAACCAAACGCAGCTAAGTTACCATAGACTGATGTTAGGAATAGACGGTTTTCAGTATCTACAACATCCTCTGTAAACTCAATATCAGTTAAAGGTTTATCTACTTTATTTATTAATGTAATTCTGTAGTCAACTTCTTGTACCGCTAAGCTATTCTGGTCAAACTTGATTGTTTTTGGACCACGCTTTGAAAGCATGCCGTCACCACTAAAGTCATCACCTGCTAAACGGAACTTCTTTTTATCTGACGCAAAGTTATGTTCATTTCCAGAAACCTTGCCAATCGTATCCTCCGCAGCACTTGGATTATATGGTAAACCCTGTAATGTTGCATTATTCTCAAATACTACTCGATCTGAACCGTTTAAATATTTCGCCCCTCGGGAAAGATAGTCTTAACTCTGAATATCCTCGCAGATTATCACGATAGTTATCAAATAAATGTGGTACACCCGTCGGAACATCATATCGCAAGGTTACTGTCTTACCATCTGCACTTAATGTCCAATTTGGATTCTTTGCAGGATCAAAGTGTGCTGTCACTGTTTGACCAGCATAGTTAACATATGTTGGAAGTGTATCTGTGATGATAACCGAACGATATGAACGTTCGTATTGATTCAATCTAAAATTGAAGATGACATCAGATGTTCTATCATTAGATAAAGAATTTGGATCACCTTGCTTATTAATACCACCATAAACAAGCTGATTATCTGTTTCTTCACCTGCAACCTGCTTAATTAACCATGGATTCTTATACGTAATTGTATATGTCTGTTCTGTCAATGTTGCTAAATTAGTCTTTGAACTATCATATAAACGTACAACTGGTTTTTAATTCAAAAATCCTTTGGTGTAATACCATCTGAAAAACTCATTACATATGGAAGTTCCAATTTAACTGTTGTATCAATCTTATTCAGATAAATACGTTTAATTGTTCTCCCATCATTAGTAACGATTGTTTCTTCAGATTTAATAATAGGTTGTGTCTTTGCGGCTGGAGTAGAGAAGTTATCTAAGTAAGTATCACTTTCAATATTTCTTGTATCATTGAAATTCTTAGATGATTGCTTTGTATTTACTTCAACTTCTAGATACAAACCTTCAACTGGTTGTGTTAAACCAGTACCGTCAATTTCGATACCTGTAGAAATATTATCGAGACCCCTCACTTTAGTTGGTGACGTTGGTTTCAGGCTAATCTTCAATGAGCCCTTAGCTCCAAAGTTTATTGACTCTGAAACCGGTGTTGGTGTAGCACCAACTGCATGAGTTGGTAAGATGTTTGTTAGTACCATATTCAACATCAAAATAACTGTCATAATATGGGAAAATAATCTCATTTTTCTATTTTTCATACTTACTAATCCCCTTTACTTTTAGTATTATTTCGTAATATACACTGTTGTAATTAAATTTTTTAATTCTGCTAATTTAGTTGCATTTAATTCACATATATCCTGCCAGTTTCCTTGTAAAATGAAATGCGTTATAAAAACAAAAACTGCGCAGTCATAGTCACAACAAATTTTAGAGGATAATTTTGTAATCGTCAAAATTGATGCACTGGATTTTTAAGACTACAAATACCCCTCATTTATTACTCAAAAAGTCACATCATTTTTTTGGGAATTTAGAAGATAGTATTATGAAAAAAATTCATACACTGTAATCAAAAATCTCTATACTGTATCTACATTTTTTTCAATTTCTTCTATTTCTTAAAAAAATGATTTCATTAGTTTCCGCTATCTTTATATACGTCGAAAATATTTCATACAAATTCTATTTTTTTCTATGTAAATTCTATATATTATCTTAAGGAAAACTTAACATTTGCAAGCATACTACAATACTATTAGCAAACCCTTTCAGTTTCCTCTATATTCGTATCAAATACACCACTCTACACTACTAGTTCAAAACTAAAAAGGCACTTTAAAAATCTCATGGGGTTGGGGATAGGCTATAAACTTTTGTGGGCACGAAAAATCATCGTGCTCATTTTTTTATGGGGAGACCAAAATATAATAAAACCTCCATACTATTATCTTCTTTACTGAAGAATCAAATAGAAATAGAAGCATCTCTAGATGGCTATTTATTATTTTTGTCACATCAGTCTATTGGCTATTTTATAATATTCTTTATTAATTAACTACATAATGTATCCCTTATCAACATTCGTCACATTGGATTAAAAATTTAACCCCCAAAAAAATAAACTTTGCATTAATGCTCAATTATAAGAATAAAAAGGCAATCCTTAGATGATTATTCTACGGTATTGCCCATTATCAAATATATCCCATACCCACAAAATTTTTATTACGTGTTTTTTTGAAAAAAACCATGTTATTTTAAATTACTTAAAAAAATTTAAACTATACTTCATCTTTTTCTAAAAAAAGGATATCTTTGCCATCAGCTACGATCACTTAGATACCCTTATATTATATATAATTGACCCATAACTAATTTTTGTTATGAATTTTAGCCAAACCCACGAGTGACTTCGCTTAAGAATTAAAGTTTAAGCCATGCATATGCTTGCATGGCTTTTACATCTTCTAAAAATAATTTAAACAATCGTTACTTCTTTTTTTGGGAGATAACTTTTTGCTTGTGCTATTGCCTTTTTCCAGCTGTTTATTTCCTTCGATATTAATGCTTTCTATATCTGTAGGTACGTCTAATTGTATATGGCGAAAACCACAAAAAAATACTGATACCTCGGCGTATATGATATTCTAGAACTTTCAAATCCTTATCTAGGACAAACATAACTAAAGCGCCCGAGAGAAAATACCCATTCTGTCTACCGACCAGAACATTCCCCTTTTTGATTAATTTCCGATAATATTGCTGTACTTTTTTCCCTTCGAAATATCCAGCCAACATTTGTAAAAGCATCATAACAATAAATAATGTTACTATTCCCATTTATTCACCTCAAAAATTGTATTTCTTCACCTATTTGTGGAAGATATAATTTTGATCCACAAACATAAACACTTCCCGGTAAACGCTCCTCTTCTGATTCCAAGCGAATCGTTAAGTGTCCTAATTCGTTCCAAGTATGATAAGCTTCAGAACCAAAATAATGGATTATATACTTTACTTCACCAATCTGCAAATATTGATATTCTGTCATCGGATCAAGCTGTTGCTTGTAAGTATGTAATACGCAGTAAGGTACTAATTCATTTGGAACATTTTCAGAAAATAAGATGAGCATATTCCCTTCTAGGATCTCTTTTACTTTACAGCCAAGTGATACAACTCTACACATTTGATATTGCCACTATCTGCCCAGTGCGAACACTTTCTAGAATAGCATTTGTAATTTGAAGTGCTTTTAATCCATCAGTCCCATCAGCCATTAACGGTTTACCATCAAGTACAGAATCTACAAAGTCATTAATTGGCTCAATTCCAAATCCAAATTGCTTACCATTGAAATCATTGAAGAAGAATACATTTGGAGTTTTTCATCTTTTGCTCATTAAAAATCTGTAGTCCACGATCTTGCGAATCAATACGAATAAAATCTTCAGAGGTCAGAATAAATGTCTTTCCATCATTAGCTTTTGCAAACCCATTTGGCAATACCCATGAATTTTCTAGTGTCCAAGTACAGCCATTTTCAAATGTAATGAGAGCCTGTATAGAATCGTAAGTATCTACCCCTTGCTTGGAAGTAATTTTTTTACTCCTGTGGCATAAACTTGTGTTACTTCGCAACCCATGTAATATCTCATTAAATCAACGCAGTGAGATCCTAAGAAATCTGTTGGTGTTGAGTGGCTTTCCCCAATTAAACCATTCCGTCGGTACAGCAATGATATCATCCATACTCATATACCCACGAATCGGAAAAGCTTTAGACTTTTGTAAATATTCTCTAACATTTATCGCAACTGGATCCCATCGTTTGTGGAAGTCAACTCCTAATAATAGCCCTTTTTCTATTGCTAGATTAACCATTTTTAATCCATCATCATATGTAGTAGCTAATGGTTTTTCTACCAAAATATGCAATCCACGCTTTAATGCTTCCATAGCTGGTTGAACGTGGAATGCATCTGGGGTAGCAATTGAAATTGCATCTATTTTTTTCTTTTTTCAAGCATTTCCACCAAATCAGAATATGTTTTAATATGATAGCGCTCTTCGACTGATTTTCGTATTTTTTCACTCAAATCACATACGGCAACTAATTCTACTCGCTTATTTTGTAGATATGCATCTATGTGATGTATTCCATAAATTCCTGCTCCGACAACAGCTACACGTAATACCTTGTTCATATCTATATCCACCTTACTAATCAAAATAAACCAAAGCTTAATAGATAGGCTAGAATTACTGCAATTGGTCCTGTGATTTGACGAGAAATCAAGAATGCAGGTGTACCATATTTAATCGTATCCGGTTCTGCTTGTTGCATCGATAGGCCAACTGGTACAAAGTCTGCACCAACTTGTACATTAATTGCAAATAAAGCTGGCAATGCAAATTGTGGAGGAATTGCTCCTGCAGCAATTTGTGTTCCAATCAAGACACCAACGACCTGTGCAATTGCAGCACCAGGTCCAAGTAATGGGGATAAGAATGGAATACCGCAAATTATAGATATCAATAATAATCCCCAAATAGAACCAGACAAGGGAGAAATCCACTGTGCCATAGCATTACCAATTCCTGTAGACAAAATTAAAGTCACAAGTACAGAAATGAAAATCATGAATGGTAATACAGTATGAATTACAATATCTACACTTTCTTTAGCAGATTCAAATGCCATTGAAATTACCTTTCCGAGAGCAATTCCTACATTTCCTACAAAGCGGATAAAGAAACTGTCCTTCTGTGCATTTTGTTGACTAACCGTATTAGGCTTTTTTTCTCTTTCAGATTTTTCTTGTACTGTATTTTTTTCTACTGGTAATGGCTCATCATCTTCAACGACTATAGATTTCTCAATACTAACACCAGAAATATAATTGCTTTCATTGATATAATCTTTAAGCGGACCAGATGGGCCAATGTAATTAAGGTTAATTGTTTTAATGCCCTTTTGAGGATAAACACCACAACGTAATGTACCGCCACAAGAAACAATGGCTAATAAGACTTGATCATCGGATAAAGCTTCTTTAAATCCATCTACAACTTCTACTCCCATTTTATCTGCTAATTCTTGTGTAAAAGTCTCAATGCCACGACCTGTCATAGATAGAATTTTCTTTCCAGGCTCTATAACAACTTCCAAAGGACCGCCCCATCCAGCATTACCATCACGCTGTAAAATAATTTTCTTTGCCATATTATGCTGCTCCTTTATTCTTCTTTAACATTCCTAAAAAAATCTTTTCTGTAATAACGCCGCGTACAAGTCCCATAATTGTGCCAACTAAAATAGCACGTATTGCTAATCCTGTTACTGAATAGCCTAATGCTGTAACACCACTTGCAACTCCCAACCATACAAATAATTCAGATGGTACTATATGTGGGAATAAAGATGTTAATGGATGAACTGTAGTTCCTAATGCATCTTCAAAACCAGGTTTACGTTTCTCTGGTAAGAATTTTCCTAAAATTAATGCCCCTGGACTACTGAAGAAGAACCATGCAAATGTCGGTAGTACAAGATATGATAAAATTGCACTCTTTCCCAAGAAATTTGCAATCTTATTTATCTTTTTATCTCCGATAATTTTGATAACAAACTGAACTAAAAAAATAATAGCGCTAGTAACGAAGGAATCGTTCCGACGATATTATTTGTGACAGTCTCTCCACATGCTTTGAAAAAAGCTATGAAACCATCCGCGATACCAATTACAAAATCCATATTATTTCCTCCTAAAATTAGATTTGTGTTAACACTATGTGAGCTCTACAACATCACTATCGCATAGCTTTTAGAAAATAAAAAGTCCGAATAATTGCAATTTTATGTGGTGCAAAAATTCGGACATACTCCAAGATTAGATATTGTTTTATTGTACTAGTTTACGAATATAGTATTGAATCTGATGGGTGCTCATTTCATCTTTCAACGCCACAAAAAAATCTTAAATGTTGTTTCTAAATGATAGTTTTTCTTGGTTTAGACTCAACAACAGCATTATTCTTATCTTTTCTTCAATTGTAAACTCTTTTCAAATATACAGTAGGAATATCTGAAAACCCATTACTTACCGCAACATTTGTAATAATAAGTTTAGCTTTTTTTCTCTTCCTCAGGCATATAACTAAAAATCCATCATATCCATTATTTTTAAAATGATTATTATATTCATTTAACCAACTCAGTACTGTCTGTTGTAATATTTTTATCATCGATATACAGAAAAATAACATCATTTAGTTCAATAAATGATCCTTGTCTAAGAGCAGCACCTAACTTTAACATCATCCCAATAACAACAAAATCATCTGCCATTAAAAAAATGGTTTATAGGCCAACTTCCCTATACAATACATTACCTTTACATAAAGTTCATGGTATTGGTATTTAATCTGTTCGATCATTCTTTTTTTCAACAACATAATCTTCTGTTAGAAGTTTATATTTATAAATTAGTAAGTGCGTGTAAAAGCTCGTGAACTAATTTATCCTTATCCGTAAATTGTATATTATTTGCTTTTTTTCAAAATAAGTTACAACATCCAAGCATACTTCGTACAGATGATTCTTTTTCATTCACAGATGAAGATATACCACCATATAGTAAGAAAGTTAAAAATTCTAGTTCTTGCTCCGAATATTCAGGGAAATATTTCTTTATTATTAAACTATGTTCTGTAGCATTTTTCAAAAGTTACGTCTTCTCCTCGACAATAGCCATAACATAGTAAAGTAATAATTACACGTATATTATCCCTGATTATGAATAATAGGGAAAGCAGTAGATACTTCTTTTATCCGGACTTCATATTCTTCAAACTTCTTATGTGGTAGCCAAGGAATACTAGACAAAGGGACAGTCTTTCGTAGTTCTTTGATAGTATTGATTAGTAATATTCTTTTTATATTCAATTGCACCTAAAATAGAATATTTATAATGGTGGTTAACTTTTTCAAAATGACATTTTTTGCTTGTTCTATAATTTTCGTGATTACTACAATATCCTCATAAAATGTAGCTTTTGTAATTCCGAGTAAATCCATATGTTTTTTTGACTATCAAATTCATCATGTGTTAGCAGAGAAAATATTAACAATAGTTGTCTCTCAGAAGGCGTTAAAATAAAATCATGAATTTTCATATTACTTAGCCAACATTGAATTTCAGTTTTTTGAGTAACTGTTATACAAAGCTTCTTCTTATATACGCGTAGTCTATCTATTCCACATTTCTCTAGCATTTCATTTGCTTCAGAAATCATAAAAATATAAAGATCTTTTTGATACCTGCACTGCAATAGCAATTCTTCTAAATCCAACTGCTCTCTTATGACAATTAATTTTAGAAATAAACGAGTATTCTTTTTCAAAAGCAAACATACGCTCCCTCTTTCCTATAAATTATAGTTTTATAGTTCTTTTTATACTCATTGCTAAATTATAAAAATAGACATAGTAAACTGAGAAATACCATACATTAAAATGTCTACCTGAAATATTAAATATCCTATTTTTATGTTATTACATGCATGTTCAGTATGATAGATTATCTAGTTAGAGTCAATCAGTTTATTCTTGCAAATATATCTAGCAAATAAGTTTTCTTTATGATATCGATTCTTTCAAAAAAATATCATTAAATTAAATACATGATTAGATTTGTTTTTTTGAATATGGTAAAAAAATAACTATTATCAAAGTTAACTAAATAGAATAATGCATGAATGCATATTTATATACAATATTATATAACACAAAAAGCCCCATAGGGACTTTTTTTGTTTGTTGTACTGTCCAATCCAGACAAATTAACGCTTGGAGAACTGTGGAGCGCGACGAGCACCCTTTAAACCGTACTTCTTTCTTTCCTTCTCACGGGAATCACGTGTTAGGAAACCAGCCTTCTTTAATGTCTGGTCTGTAATCTGCAGAAGCTTCTAGAAGAGCTCTAGCAATACCATGACGCATTGCACCAGCCTGGCCAGTATAACCGCCACCTGCTACATTGATCTTGATATCGAACTGTTCCTTAGTTTCTGTGAGTACTAATGGTGAATTAACTACCATGCGTAATGTTGCTTGTGGTAGGTATTCTTCTAAAGTACGACCATTAACTGTTACAACACCTGTACCCGGAGTCATGAAGACACGAGCAACGGACTGCTTACGGCGTCCTGTTCCAACATAAGTTACTTTCTTCTTAGTTGCCATCTTGTCTTATCCTCCTTACTTTACCTTTAGCTCAACAGGCTTTCTGAGCTGCGTGTGGGTGTTCAGCACCTGTGTAAACAAATACATGCTTACGCTGTACATCACCCAATTTGTTATGTGGCAACATACCCTTGATGGCTTTTTCAACCCATTCAACAGTGTAGTTTTTCACGCATAACCTTTGTACTTCTTGTACGAAGTCCTCCTCGGATACATAGAATGACTATAGTAGAACTTCTTTGCATCCTCGGTCACCACTGATCTTAATCTTGTCTGCATTGATTACGATTACATAATCTCCACAGTCAACGTGTGGTGTGTAGGCAGGCTTGTGCTTGCCTCTTAATAATGTTGCTACCTGAGTAGCTAGACGTCCTAATGTGCAGTCAGTTCCATCAACGATATACCATTGACGAACAACTTCACTTGGCTTTTAACATAGTTGTTTGACGCATTTTTACTTTCCTCCATATGTAGTTTCCGGGGCTACATTGGCATGAAGTGCCATTTACCATTTTAGCCGTTGATACCCCGCAAGTCAATTAGATTATTTCGTTTCTTCTACTGAATTTGATACAATTTTTCCACTTTTGTTATAAATCTGAATTGGTTTGAAGATTGCTTGCTTTTGTAAGCGTTTCTCTAGTTGTGGAAGTAGGATATTTGCTAGCGGAATACCACGTTCTTCTTCAAGAATATGTAATGAAGCTTCCCCTTGATTGATTTCATAATACCCTAATAATTCTTGACTATGTCTTGTCGTCATCGCATAGAACTGATGGCTAGCATTCTCTTTAACTGCCTGCTCTAATATAGAAAGTTCTTGGTTTGTACAAGAGGTATCATCCCCCATTAAAAACTCACGAACCATTCCTGTTTCATCAAGTGCCAATGTCTTGAAGTAATCAACATACTCTAATGTTAGTCCTTCAGCAGGACTATTTTTATGTGGGAAGCTTTTACGCTTCGCATCTAGAATCTCTTGGATATGAGATGGTTCATACTTATGCTTTCCAATTTCAATGAATACAGAAGCCATCATACGAACCATATATCGTAAGAAGCCCTTTCCTACAAATGCTAGTGTAATAACGCCATCCTCTTCTGTTAATGTGATGGAACGCACTGTTCTTACTTGATCTGGGTATTCTTCCAAAGAGCTAGAATTCAAGGATGTAAAATCATGTGTTCCAACAAGGTAAGGAATACCTTCCCTCATCTTTTCTACATCCAGATGCATTGGGCATTGGAAAACGGTATCTTTTGTAAATACGTTATATGGACCATGATTGATACGGTAGTTATATTGTTTAAAGCGAACGTTATATCTTGCATGGAAACAATCATCCTCTTCTTCAACCGCCATGATATGAATATCATCTGGCAAGAAGGCATTGATTGCGCCCATCCACTTACGAGCTGGCATCTTGCGCTTTGTATCAAACATGAATACCTGTGCACTTGCGTTGACCCCCTGCATCTGTTCTACCAGATCCAATAACGTTTACCTTTTCCTGTGTAATACGTTCAATCACTGCTTCTAGGATTTCCTGAATGGAATCCCCCTTACGCTGTGATTGCCAGCCAGAATAATTTCTTCCGACATAAGATACGACACATTTATAGCGCATCATAATAGAATCGCCAATCCAATCATCACAATAAGAGTTGTAAAAGCACCAAGTAATAAGAAGTAATCTCGTTTTTCCATCTTTAAGACTTTATAACGTGTACGCTTTTCTCCTGGCGCATAACCTCTAGCCTCCATAGCATTCGCAAGATCTTCTGCACGTTGTAAAGCAGATACAAATAATGGAACAATCAGAGAAAGAATTGCCATGACTCTTTCCATGAGTTTACCTTCCTTCATATCAACGCCACGTGATTGTTGTGCCTTCATAATACGCTGTGTTTCTTCAATTAAATCAGGAATAAAACGTAGCGCAATACTAATTAACATGGCAATCTCATGTGCTGGTACATGGAATCTCTTTAAAGGCATCAACAAATCTTCAATACCTAACGTCATATCTAAAGGTTTTGTTGTGGCTGTTAGACATGTTGTAATCATAATCATCAACATGAGTCGAATCGCAATATAAAGTGTTTGGAATACTGCGCCACTATAGATTACAAAACTTCCAAGTGTTAGTAATGGTTCTCCCTGTCTTCATTACAAATGCATTAATGATTAATAAGAAGAATAACATCATCAACATTGGCTTCATGGATTTCCAAATAAAACCAAAGCTTAACTTCGAGATAAGTATCGTGCTAGCAGCTACTACAAAGATAACTCCATAACCAATCCAACCGGCTGGAATAAACACTGCAATTAACATCACTAGCATCGCAATGATCTTTTGCACGTGGATCCATCTTATGAATTGGAGAATCTAATGGCAGATAACGTCCCAGTGTAAAATTACCCATGATTCTTCACCTGCCTTACAATTTCTTTCGCAAGCGTTGGAATATCATTGATTTCATCTGAAATCTCGAACCCCTTCTTACGTAAGCTATCTTTCATCTGAATCAATGCAGGCGGTAAAATATTCATACTACGGCATAGTTCAGGATTATCAAAGAACTTCTTTGTACTATCATGGAAACGAATTGTTCCATCTTCCACAACAACTACTTCATCACAATATTTATAAACCTGCTCCATATCATGTGATACGATCAGCACTGTCTTATTGTATTTACGGTTTAATGCATAGAATAATTCCATCATCTGTACCGTACCAATTGGATCAAGACCAGCCGTCGGCTCATCTAAGACAATAATCTTTGGATCCATCGCTAGGATACCTGCAATCGCTGTTCTTCTCTTTTGTCCACCAGATAATTCCAGTGGGCTCTTTTCATAATTCTCAACACCAAGGCCAACTAGCTTTAATGTGTCTTTTGCCTTTTTAATAGCCTCTTCTTCCGTACATCCAAAGTTCTTTGGTCCAAACGAAACATCCTTCAAAACAGTTTCTTCAAATAACTGATATTCAGGAAACTGGAAGACAAGACCTACATCCCCACGTAAAGACTTCAACTTCTTCGGTGTTTCTTTTTGCGTCAATTGTACGATTGAGAATATGAATTGTTCCTTCAGTTGGTAATAGTAATGCATTTAAATGCTGAATCAGCGTACTCTTCCCAGAACCTGTCTGTCCGATAATCGCTGTAATTTTATTTTCTGTAATATTCAGGTTAATATCCTTTAAAGCATCATATTGGTAAGGTGTACCGGTGCTATAGATGTGTTTTACATGCTCGAATGTAATTGGCATAATTCTTCCACCAGTCCTTCCTGTGTAATATGAGATGAAACATGCAGACCACATGCCTGCAATTCCTCACTCAACTTTAAGCTGAAAGGAATATCAAACTTCATCTTCTTCAACTTCTCTGGATCTTTAAAGATTTCTTTTGGTGTTCCTGTCATTGCCACATGACCACCATCCATCGCAATCACATAATCACTCTTAGCGACTTCATCAATGTCATGTGTGATAGAAAGAATCGTTAACTTACTTTCACCATGTAATTCTGTAATAACACGTTTGATTTCATCTTTTCCTTGTGGATCTAACATCGATGTCGCTTCATCAAAGATGAGAATCTTTGGCTTCATTGCAAGTACACCAAACAATCGCAACACGCTGTTTCTGTCCACCACTCAATCGTGTAGGTTCTTGATTTAGATACTTCGTCATTCCAACAAGAGCTGCGTTTTCTTCGATGATACGGTCCATATCTTCTTGCGGCACACAATGATTTTCAAGTCCAAAAGCGATATCATCTCTCACCGTTGAACCAATAAACTGGTTATCTGGATTCTGAAAAACAATACCGATATCGGAACGAATCTTATTCAAGTTTTCTACATTTAATTCCTTGCCATCAATGATGATTGAACCAGATGCCTTCTCTAAAAGACCCGCAATTAGCTTCGCGATTGTGGATTTTCCACTACCGTTGTGTCCAATAATTGTTGTATAGGTCCCTTCCTCGATAGAAAAGGAAACTTCATCAATTGTCTTGGCACTTTCATCATATGCAAAACTGAGATTTTTTACTTCAATAATCCCCATGTGCTCTTATCTCCTGTACTTCTTACACAGCTTCTGTATATCTACAAAGCGTGCATATTATATCATTCTTTTTCACTTACACTCAAACTACAGACTTGAATCTAGTGAATTTATATCAAATTCATAAAATCGTATAAAAAGTTGAAGCTTTCACTCCAACTTGTTTCTTATGAAAACTTGTTTCTCCCTACTTCTGAATAGAGTAGTTCTGGTAGTTGCCGTTTAATACAGATGCTTGGTTGGCAACGTTTAAGATATCGCTGATAATAGCACCATCTTCTACGAATACCTTCTTTGTGATACCTTCTTCTGCACATTCGTAGCCAGCAGCCGTCATGATATCACAGAAAGCCTCACGGTTCTTTTCGCTATCGAATGATACATAGTGATGAATTGTCACAAGTGTATCTTGTTCAAACATACCGTTTAAGGAACTAGCTTCTGCTAATAATTCTTCTACAAAGTCTGGATTGAGATATGGATATACACCACATACTTCCTGTACTTCTAAAGAACGATCACTTGCGTCGTAAGTAGGCTGGGCTACTCCATCTCCATCTGACAAAGTTATAAAATGTACTTCATTATCATCGTCTTCTACTTCGTTATTTCCTGTTTCTTTCTGATCTTTTAATAGTTTTACTGCAATGACTGCACCAACACCGACAGCCACCGCAAGAGCACCAAATAGTCTATTTAACATCGTTGTCTCCTCTCTGTTTCTATAAGTCATATTTTAGCACATCTAACTAAAAATACCCTAACGGAAACATCATCTACTTTTTTCTAAATAGGTCATAATACTAACCGCATTGGAAGCAGCACCCTTACGAATCTGATCTCCACAACACCAAAGACTAATACTATTTGCACGACTTGTATCCTTGCGTACTCGTCCTATATAGACAATATCTTGATTAGAAGTTTCTACCGGTGTAGGCACATGGTCTTCAATGAGTTCAACCCCAGGGAAGTTTTTCATCTCTTGTCGAATCGCATCCAAAGATAGTTCTTGTTCTGTCTCTACAGTTAGAGAGATGGAATGAGAGCGATATACCGGTACACGTACACAAGTGCAATTTACTTGCAATTCATCCGCATGCATGATCTTACGACCTTCATTATGCATCTTCATTTCTTCCGCTGTATAACCACTATCTAGAAATGAACCAATCTGAGCGATACAGTTATAGGCAATCTGTGCTGGGAAGACATTTGGATGAACCTCTTCTCCCTTATCCAACTGTAAAATCTGCTCACGTAATTCACGCATACCTTCAACGCCTGCGCCACTAACAGCTTGGAATGTTGTCGCAGTTACATGCTTGATTTTGGATAAACGATGAATTGGTGCAAGTGCCATAAAAGCAATAATCGTAGAACAGTTTGGATTAGCAACTACACCATGATGACCTAGTGCATCTTCACCGTTAATCTCTGGTATTACTAATGGAACATCATCCTGTAAACGGAAAGCACTGGAGTTATCAATGAGTACTGCATTTGCTTTTTGAATCCAAGGTAAATACTCCTTGGTAAGTGCGTTGGATACTGCACCAAGCACATAATCTAGCCCATCAAAAAGAATGTTCATCTACAACTTGTACAGTAATTCCTTCGCCATGAAACGATAATACGCGTCCAGCTGATCTTGGGCTGGAGAATAAACGTAATTCTTCTACTGCAAGGTTTTGTTCTTCGATGCATTCTAGCATCTGTCTACCGACAGCACCTGTCGCACCTAAAATTCCAATTTTCATGCATGTTTCCTCTCTTCTTGAATAAATCTATCATAAATACAGCGAATTGCATTGTGGAAGTCATGATTGGACACACCTACCACAACAGATAATTCATCTGCACTCTGGTTAATGACTTTAATATTAATCTTATGATTACCAAACTCACTTAAAAGTTGTCCCGAAGCACCAGGTACTTGTTTCATACCTCTACCTACAATGGCTACCATCGCTAAGTCTTCTTCTAACATCAATTCATCTGGTTCTAATTCTTTCTTGATCCTTGCAAGAATCTCATACTTGCATTGTTCAATTGTCTGCTTTTATGTACAATTACAGTAAATGTATCTACTGTAATTGGAACACTTTCAATTGAGATGTGATACTCCTCAAAGATAAACAATAATCTACGTAAGAAGCCAACTTCTGTTGAACTATGACTCTTTACAACTGTAAAGGATGCGTAATCTCTACGTCCTGTAATACCTGTAACGGTTGAAGTACCGTTAGCTTTATCGTATTCTTCGCAATCATCTTGAATAAATGTTCCAGGATTCTCTGGATCATTCGTATTCAAAATATGGATAGGAATATTCTTTTCACGTACTGGGAAAATCGCATCATCATGGAGCACATTCGCACCCATGTAGCTCATTCCTCGTAGTTCACTATATGTAATCACTGGAATCTGTTGTGGATTATCTATGATACGTGGATCTGAAACCAAGATACCAGATACATCTGTCCAGTTTTCATAGACCTCCGCATCCACAATATTGGCTAAGATTGAACCCGTAATATCACTTCCACCACGGCTCATGACTTTGATTTGTCCATTTGGTAAAGCACCATAGAAGCCTGGGATAACATACTTCTTGTCCACGTCCACAACCTTATCCAAATTTTGCTTAATCTGATCAAAGTCAAAATCACCATTATATTTAAAGGCGATAATATCTTTCGCATCTAAAAACTCTGCACCTAAATATTCAGCCATGCATCGTGCAGTTAAATACTCACCACGAGAAACGATATAATCTACAGGCGCATTTGCATCTAACATCTCTTTGACACTAGCAAACTCTTTTTCCAAATCAATCTTTAAGCTAAGTGAATCACAGATACGTTGATATTTCTCTTTTACAAGATTAAAGATTGTTTCATAGGATACACCATAATTAATATGTGCATGTAAAAAGATATAGTAAGTCCGTCACCTTGTAATCATCACGATTTTCTTTACCACAAGCACTAACAACGATAAACTTACGATTCACATTCGCATCTACGATGCGTTTTACTTTTTCAAATTGTTCTTTACTGGCTACAGATGAACCACCAAACTTACTTACAATCATGCATTACCTCCGCTACAAATACCGCATCATCTTCCAATGCCTTCATCACAGAAGCCAACTCCACAAAAGACATTCTCTTTGTAACGCATGTATCTTCATTAATTCTTTCTTCTATTACTTCTTCTATGCGATTTAGATTGATAGAACGTACGTAGAATGAGGACACTCGAGGCTTGTTATCTACGTAAACACTTACTCCAGATGAAACCTCAATATCTTGATGAAGTACTAAATCAATCAAATCCTGTACAACCGCATGTGCTGTTGGATAAGAGCCTGCACCCTGACCAACATAAGTCATCTTACCAAGTGTTTTAGAATCACTTTCAATCGCATTAAAGTTCGCTGGTATTGTCGCAAAGATATTCTGCTTTGGAATGAATGTAGGAATAACTGTGCCACTTACACTACTTTCATACTTTATACCTGAACCGATTAATTTACACACATAACCATGCTTGCATGCGTACGCAATATCCTTTGCACTGATATGACGAATCCCATAGATATCAAGATCCTGAATATTTGCAAGAATACCAAAACCTTTACAACTTGAAAGTACTACTTTATATGCTGTATCCATACCATCAATATCATCTGATGGATCAAATTCCGCATAACCACAATCTTGCGCTTCTTTTAATGCAACCACAAACTCTGAACCTTCATCACTCATCTTACTTAAGATATAGTTTGTAGTTCCATTGAAGATTCCACGGAAGCTTTCAATATCATCGATACGCTTAGTACGATCTAGATTACTCATCCAAGGAATTCCACCACCACAAGCAGCTTCATACTTCAAACTAACCCCACGTGTACGTGCAAGTTCTAAAAGCTCTTCCAAATGATTTACTAACATTTTCTTATTACTTGTCACAACATGCTTTCCGTTGAATAACGCTGCTTTGACATAGCTGAATGCCGGCTCATCACCACCGATACATTCCACTACCACATCAATTTCAGAATCATCCACAATGTCATAAATATCTACTGTCATGCGCTTATCTGTAATATCCTTTTCATAGCGCACTAATATCTTAGAAATCTCTAGTTGTGAGATTTCTTTTGTATTTTTTTCATCAACAATTTTTCTAACACCAGAACCAACTGTTCCATGTCCCAATAAACCAATCTTCATATAAACCTCTGTTTCTAAAAATAGATACACTTGTATTTAAAACACAAACAGTGTATCATTTTTCTATATTTGAAACAAGAAGGAAGCCCTATGAAATATATTAGTACACGAAATAAAGAAAAAATTGTATCTATTTCTGAAGCGATTATACAAGGTCTCGCCGATGATGGCGGACTCTATACACCTCAAACCCTTGATCAAAAGGTAGATTTAGCCTCTACCCTTAAGATGAGTTATTTAGAGCTAGCCCAATATATTCTATCTCTTTTTTTAAGTGACTTTCGTCACGAACAAATCCAACAATGTGTTCAAAATGCCTATCAAAACTCATTTGAAAAACAATGAAGTAGCACCACTATGTAAATACAACGATGGTTGGCTCATGGAATTATGGCACGGTCCAACCAGCGCCTTTAAGGATGTAGCTCTCACACTACTGCCGCATCTATTAACAGCCGCATACCAAAACCAGAATGAAAATGACCTCATCTCCATTCTGACTGCGACAAGCGGTGATACCGGCAAAGCCGCAATCAATGGTTTCGCAGATGTTAAAAACACTGCTATTACAGTACTCTATCCAGAAATCGGTGTATCCGATATCCAAAAGAGACAAATGCAAACATCACTTGGTAAAAATGTTGAAGTCATCGCAGTTAAAGGTAACTTTGATGATTGCCAACGTATTGTAAAGGACGCAATGAAAGATCCGGTTGTGCTAGAGGCATGCAAACACATGAAACTTTCCTCTGCTAACTCTATCAACATTGGTCGCTTACTTCCACAGATTGTCTATTATTTTGACTCATACGCAAAACTTGTAAATCACGGTGATATTCAATTGGGAGATTTCGTTAACTTTGTTGTGCCAAGTGGTAACTTCGGTAATATCCTTGCTGGATATCTTGCAAAACAACTAGGTTTACCAGTTAAGAAACTTGTGTGTGCTTCAAACTCCAACAATGTACTAACAGATTTTATTCGTACTGGTACATACAATGCGAATCGAGCATTTATGCCAACGATATCCCCATCAATGGATATCCTAGTTTCAAGTAACTTAGAACGTCTATTATTCCTTCTTAGCAATCATGATGATGTGTTAATCAACCAATATATGGACTCTCTAAAGAAAGATGGTCACTACACAATCTCCGAAGTTCTACGTCAACGACTACAAGAAAATTTTGCGGCATATGATTGTTCAGAAGATGCATGCAAGAAAGTAATACATGATACTTTCCATAAGGAACATATCCTCATCGATCCACATACAGCAGTCGCTGTACATGCATGCCATGCATACAAACAGGAATCAAATGATACTACACCATGTATCGTATTATCTACTGCAAGTGCCTATAAGTTTGCAAGGATGTATATACAACTCTAACAGGCAATTCTTGTAATGATGAATTTGAGGCGATGAATGCATTGCATGACTACACATCTATTGCAATTCCAAAGAATCTTGCATGCTTAAAAGATATGGAAATCCGCTTTACAAATACGGTTCAGAAAGAAGACGCATTAGCCGCAATCGCAAAGCGCATGGAGGGTCTACAACATGATTACAATTAAGACTCCTGCCACATCCGCTAACCTTGGTTCTGGATTTGATTGTCTTGGCATTGCGCTAAAGCTATATAATATTTTCCAAGTCGAAAAATATGACCATAACTTCCTAGAGAATGTAGATGAAGAATATAACAATGATAACAATCTCTTTCTGCAGGCATATCGCCTTGGTTGTGAGACAATCGGTAAATACGATCCAATTCATGTTATCTTTGATTGCCATATTCCAATTAGTCGTGGATTAGGTAGTAGTGCCTCCTTTATCATTGGTGGCTTAGTCGCTGCTAGTGTTTTACACAACAATATTTTGAGCGAAGCAGAAATTTATCGCTTAGCTTGCAGTATTGAAGGTCATCCAGATAATATTGCACCATGTTTATATGGCGGACTATGTGCTGGTATGGCAATTGATGAGAAACACTTCTTATCACATACACTACCAATCCACAAAGATTGGAAATACACAGCTCTTGTACCTAATGTTGAAGTAAGCACAGAAAAAGCCCGTGGGGTATTACCTGATGTGTACTCACGATATAAAGTAGCCACAGTTATCAGTAATGCAATTCTCACATCACAAGCATTACAAGAAGGAAATCTTCCCCTACTGTCAACCGCAACACACGATATTGTACATGAACCATACCGTCAAAAGTTAATTCCTAATTTTGAAATAATCCAACAGATTGTAAAGGAAGATACGAATGGTGTCTTACTGATCAGCGGTTCTGGTTCAACCTGCTTATGTATTGCGAAAAAGGAATTAAGTACAGCGGCACGTTTGAAGATTGCATCACTTCCAAATCATTGGCAATGTTTACAATTAGACGTTGCTTATCATGGTACAGAGATCGAGAGGTAAGCACATGCAAAACTCTGAATATCTAATTGTTCATAAGAAGATACTACCTGAATACTTTTAGCCAAGTTATTCAAGCTAGATCTCTGCTTGAAAATCACGAAGTTGAAACGGTCACAGAAGCTGTAAAAAAAGTAGGTATCTCTAGAAATACCTACTATCGTTATAAAGATTATCTATTTGAGATTTCTGATAACGCCACTTCACGTACGATGACAATTTCTCTCATCCTAAAAAGATGAAAGTGGCGCATTAACAGCAGTACTACAAACACTAAGTAAAGCACAAGCTAGTGTCTTAACAATCTCACAAGCTATTCCAGTGGATGGATACGCAACAGTATTGATTAGCTTAGATATCTCTAAGATGGAAAATACTCCTGATAATCTATTAAAACAATTACTCAAACATTCTTGTGTACGTAAAGTACAGCTTGATGCAATCGCATAAGAAAAGAGCCAGTTGGCTCTTTTTCATTTGTTTACTTTTTGAACGCTTCCTTGCTTTAGCAACTGCAGCCATCTTTGCTTCAATAGCAGCCTGGTCACCCTAAGTATTCCTTAGAAATGAACTTTCCGTTGTCATCGAATGTGTAAACGAGTGGAACACCTGTAGGGATGTTTACTCCGATGATTTCTTCATCTGTTAAGTTTTCAAAATACTTAACAAGAGCACGTAAGCTATTACCGTGAGCAGCGATGATTACACGCTTACCAGCCTTCATCTGTGGTAAGATTTCCTGTTCATAGTAAGGAACTGCACGAGCAATTGTATCCTTTAAAGATTCAGCTAATGGAAGTTCATCCTTATTTTCATTACGGTAAGCTTCCTGTAATGCTGGATTTCTTTCATCTGTTGTCTCTAAAGTCGGTGGTTGAACGTCAAATGATCTTCTCCAAATCTTAACCTTTTCTTCACCATACTTCTCAGCTGTTTCAGCCTTATTTAAGCCCTGTAAAGCACCGTAGTGTCTTTCATTAAGCTTCCAAGTCTTAGTAACTGGTAACCATTCACGGTCCATTTCAGATAATACAAAGTTTAATGTGTGGATTGCACGCTTTAAATATGATGTATAGCAAAGATCAAAGTCAAATCCTGCTTCCTTTAAAGAACGTCCGCCAGCCTTTAGCTTCCTCTACACCCTTCTCAGAAAGTTCAACGTCTGTCCAACCTGTGAAAAGGTTGAGCTTATTCCATTCACTTTCACCATGTCTAATTAAAACAAGTTTCATTTTAAGCCTCCTTCGCTTTTTTTAACAAATCAATCGTATCACATGACTTTATGATGTCAAACGAAAAAAATTCACATCTACTTACGCTTTTTGTGATAGTTTTTTTAAAGAATTTATTATTTCCAGGAAATGTTAGGAAACAATATGCATTGTAACTCCTGTTAGAGTAGTAAATGCATCCGAAATCTCTGTTGGAGTCGCTGTACAACTACCCTGCATCATTTCACCATTTCCACCACCTTTTGCGTGTATTCGTGTATTGAATTCAGCACGAATCGATTGTAAAGTCAACACTCTTACTCATGATAACATAAGCATAGCCGATTTCGTTTTTTGCAATTACCATAACTGTTGAAATACCCTTTTTGATACAGTCATTACAAAATACACGCATGGCTTCATAGTCCGCTAGTAAAGCAGTATATAGAATTGAATCATGCATAGGAATTTGTTTTGCATCTTTTAACATGATTTCAGTAGATAATTGTCGATAGGATTTTTGCAAATCTAAATAACGCTGTCCAAGGTCACTAACTGCACTGGATAGCTTTAGCGGCTTTGCGGATAATAGCTTTGAAATCTTACTATTTTCTTGTTGAATGTGATCGAGATAGATAAATGCTCTTCTTCCACTCAATAGGTATACTCTTGTTTTATTTCCTGTCTTTTCAAAATTGATAACCTTACAGATTCCAATCTCTCCAGTATGACATACATGCATACCACAACATGCACACATGTCATAACCCTCAATTGATACAATACGTGTTATCCCTGCAATCTCAATCTTAGAGCGATATTCATACATTCCTGTCTTACTTGGAGCACAAAAGATTTCATGTACTGATAGATTTTCCCAAATAGCCTGATTTACTCGTCTTTCAACTTCTTGAATCATTCCTTGTGTTAAATCACCTCGGAAATCTGCACAAATATATTCACCCATATGAAAACCAACGTTGGAAAATCCATATAACTTCTTTACGAGACCTGAAAAGATATGTTCCCCCGTATGATTCTGCATTAAATCATAACGGTGTTCCCAATTGATTACACAATGTACTTTTTCTCCTAACGGAAGTGGTTGTTTTAAGACATGTACAATCTTATCTTCCTTCCGTTGTACATCAAGTACTGTTATATCTTGAATTGTACCTTTATCACAAGGCTGCCCACCACCTTCTGGATAAAAGATGGTATCTTGCAAAACAATTTCATATCCCTCTTTGCATGCATGACAAGATATAACAAATGTATCTAGTTCTCTTGCATAAGGGTGACTATAAAAAAATATTCTTGGAATTTATTCATCTACTTCACCATCTCCGTATATAAGATATCTACCGCCTCTTGCTCAGCAATACCATAGGAGAACGAAGTTGCAGATCCCATCGCTACTGATTTCTCCAGTGCCGTTTGATCATCCTCTCCATTTAATTTACTAGCCAAGAAAGCCGCAACCATAGAGTCCCCAGCACCTACGGAGTTTAAGACTTCTCCACTTGGTGCATCACAATGCAATACCTTATGGTTTGCTAGTAACGCTCCTTTTGAGCCCAGTGAGACAAGTACATTTTTGTGCACCCATCGATACCAACTTGCATGCATACTCTTCTACTTGCTCTTCTAATACCTCTTGGCCAAATATTTCGGATAGCTCATGCTGATTTGGTTTGATTAAATATGGGTGATATGGTAGTACTGTTTTTCAATATACTTCCTACCGCATCGACGACAATCCGTATCTTTCTACCTTCCAGATATTTTCATAACATCCGCATAGAAGTTGTGCTCAACACCAGACGCCATACTACCAGAAAGAACGAGGATATCTCCATCTGTTAGATGTTCTAGTTTTACATATAGCTTTTCTAAATCTTCTTTTTTTCAATCGTAGGACCACTCGCATTGATTTCTGTTTCCTCTTCGTGTTTCATTTTAATATTGATACGAGATTGGCCATGTTCTAACTTAATAAAATCAGGAATTAATCCATGACTACTTACACGCTTCTCAATTTCATCGCCCGTAAAGCCAGCCACATAACCTAGTGGTGTACTAATTCTCCCTAAATGCTTTTAAGGCAACTGACACATTAATACCTTTACCACCAACATCAATCTGTTCAAAGATGGAACGATTTAACTTTCCTTCTTCAAACGTTTCTAATTGCACGATATAATCAAGTGACGGATTCATTGTTACTGTATAAATCATATACGTACCTCTTTACAGTATTATAAATGAAAAAAAGGTCCACTATGAAGTGAACCTCGTAATTTCTTTAGATAATGAAGAACTTCAAGATGAATAATCCTGTAAGAATATACATCAGGAGTGATATCTCCTTAGCCTTACCTGTAATTACATGGATAAATGTGTAAGAGATAAATCCAAATGCAATACCTTCAGAAATGGAGTAAGCGAAGCCCATCATTGTGATGCATACAAAGCATGGGAATGCCTTTGTGATATCGTTCCATTCAATGTTAACAACCTGCTGCATCATCAAGAAACCAACAACAATTAATGCTGGTGCTGTCGCAAATGCAGGAATTGTTAAGAATAATGGAGATAAGAATAATGCTACTAAGAATAAGATACCTGTTGTAACACTTGTTAAACCAGTTCTACCACCTTCAGCGATACCAGAAGAAGACTCAACGAATGTTGTGATTGTAGATGTACCTAAGATAGCACCAACTGTTGTACCAATAGCGTCAGCTAATAATACACCCTTGATCTTTGGTAACTTGCCATCTTTATCTAGCATATTTGCCTTAGAAGCACATCCGATAACTGTTCCAAGTGTATCGAAGATATCTACGAACAAGAATGCAAATACTACTACAATGAAGTTCGCAAGGTGACTTGCCACAAATGCAAAGTCAAATTGGAAGAATGTAGGAGCGATAGAATTTGGCATTGAGAAGAACGCTGTTGGGATTAATGAGTAATAACCTAATTCTGGATTTGGTACATAGATACCTAACAATTGGCAGATAATACCTAATACCCAAGTTAGTAAGATACCCCATAACATATATCCCTTAACACCCTTGATTAACATTATCACAATCGATATAACACCAATCATACACAAGATAACACCTACACCCTGTGATGAGAATGTTCCATTCGCAATACCACCTGTAAATGAATATAGACTAACGAGTGTTGGGCCATCAACGATGATATGTGCATTTTGTACACCAATAAATGCGATAAAGAAACCAATACCTACAGATACAGCAACCTTTAACTGTACTGGAATTGCGTTGAAGATTGCTTCACGAACACTTGTAAGTGACATAACGATGAAGATTACACCTTCTACAAGAACTGCTGTTAAAGCAACCTGCCATGGATAACCCATGACACCACATACTGTGTATGCGAAGTAAGCATTCAAACCTAAACCAGCAGATAATGCAAATGGCATATTTGAGAACGCAGCCATGCAGAAACATGCAATAGCAGATGCGACTGCAGTCGCTGTTAAGATGGAACCTGCATCCATACCAGAAGCACTTAAGATGGATGGATTGAGTGCAAGAATGTACACCATTGTAATAAATGTTGTAATACCTGCAATCACTTCTGTTTTAACTGTTGTGCCGTTTTCCTTTAAATGAAATAACTTTTTCTAACATAAATATCCCCCTTTTTCATTCACACATCGTCGCCTAAAATTTAAAAAAATCCTGCCGAGTAGCATCTCAACAGGAAGTCACTAAAAAAAGAATAGAGACAACCGTAGTCCCGCCATTAAGGTAGCAGGGTAGAGACACTTCCGCCAATTCGGAAGCTATATACGATATGTGGCACATAGGTATTATATGAAATAACCAAGACAATTACAAAGGGATTTTGTTAAAAAACCAATTTTTCCAACATTCATCGCAAAATGTATATATTCCCCTTAATGAAAGCACTATCATCAAAAAAATCAATAATACCCGTATCATTCTAAGGGAAATAGTGGGATAATAACTAGCGTTTGGAGGTTTTTCTATGAAGCACATGCGTCAGTTTTTAATTATTCTACTCTTTACCTGTATTGGTGAAGTATTACATACTTTTATACCACTACCAATCCCTGCTTCAATCTATGGCCTTGTACTTTTATTTATCGCACTTAATCTCAGAATCTTTAAAGTTGATGAAGTACACGATACAGCAGATTTCTTAATCGAAATCATGCCAGTCATGTTTATTCCTGCAGCCGTAGGTTTAATTGGGTCTATGGCTTCCTTACAACCAATCTTAATACAATCCATCATAATCATGATGGTTTCTACAGTTATTGTTATGGTAGTTACTGGTAAAGTATCTATGTTATTAGGTAAGGAGAAATCAAACAATGAATAATGTTATGCTAACAAGCGCCACAATGGGCGTGGTGATATCCCTAATCGGTTTCTTTATTGGTATCCTCTGTCGTGAGAAGTTTAAACTACCGATCTTTAATCCCTTATTAATTGCGATTATCTTTACGATTGGTTTTGTATCTATCTTCCGTATTGATTATGATTCCTACTTTTTCTCCGCAAAGTATCTGAGTTGGTTATTAACCCCTGCAACAGTCGCTTTGGCAGTACCGCTCTATAAAGAAATCGATAAGCTCAAAGCGAATTGGAAGATGATAGTCATTTCCATTGCTTGTGGTTGTGTCAGTAGTATTGTAACAGTACTTGTTCTATCATTTGTATTCCGTTTCAACCATGCACAATACGTTACCTTCATACCAAAGTCCATCACAACAGCCATCGGTATGGGGGTTGCGGAAGAGTTAGGTGGTATTGTACCAGTTACTGTTGCGGCAATTATCGTAACAGGTATCTTTGGTGCAATCATCGCAGATATCGTCTTTAAGATTTTCCATATCACCGACCCAATTGCCCAGGGCTTAGCACTTGGTGCTAGTGCACACGCAATCGGCACATCCAAGGCAATCGAACTCGGTGACCTACAAGGTGCTATGGCAGGTCTTGCAATCTGTACTTCCGGTATTATTACAGTTGCCCTAGCAACAATCTTCGCTGGTATTATCTAAACAAAAAGAAGCGTAAAACGCTTCTTTTTTTCTACGCACATAAAAACGACTATCTTAGATAGTCGTTTGTGTCATTAGTCTTCTACGTATGGTAATAAAGCCATTTGACGAGCACGCTTGATAGCGATTGCTAACATTCTCTGGTACTTCGCACGAGTTCCTGTAACGCGACGTGGAGTAATCTTTCCATTTGCGCTAACGAATTTCTTCAAGAGCTCTACATCCTTATAATCGATATAAGTGATGTTGTTTTTTGTAAAGTAGCAGACCTTTCTGCGGCCCATTCTTTGTTTTCTGAATGCCATTGTCTGTTCTCCTTTATTTAGAATGGCAGGTCATCGCTGGAAATATCCATTCCGATTCCTGCGCCGAAGTCATCACTCGCAAAATCATCATTTACAGATGGCTTTGGTTGTGAATACGGCTGTTGATAACTGTTGTCTTGATAACCACTGTTCTGTGCTCTACTTTGTGATTGACTCTTAGATTCAAGTAAGTTTACAGTATCGCAAACGACTTCTGTAATATAAACCTTTTGTCCATCACGATCATAGTTACGTGTTTGGATTCTTCCTTCAACACCCACTAATGCACCCTTATGTGCATATGAGCCTAAGAAATCGGCAGCTTGTCGCCAAGCAACACAACTGATGAAGTCTGCAGACTGTTGATTGTTTCCATCCTGTCCACGAGCCACACGACGATCACATGCTACAGTAAATGTCGCAACGGATAAGCCACTAGCTGTCTTACGAACTTCAACATCACGTGTCAGTCTACCAACCAAAACAACGCGGTTAATCATTACTTAGCTCCCTTAGCCGGAGCTTCGTCACGGGTAATCATGAAACGAACAACATTTGCGTTGATTCCCATCAAACGATCGAATTCCTTTAAGCAGTCATTTTCTGCTTCAAATGCTGTTACTACATAGTAACCCTTCTTCATGTCATCAATTGGGTAAGCAAATTCGCGCATTCCCCATTCGTCTGTCTTTGCAATCTTACCACCATTGTCAGTGATGATCTTGCTGAGAGTTTCGATTAATTCAGCTCTCTTTTCTGTTTCAACAGATTCGTTGATGATGTACATGACTTCATACTTCTTCATTCCGTACACCTCCTTCTGGTCTAACGGCCATTTCTGGCAAGGAGCGGGAGTAACCCACTCGCTACAATATATTAACAGTTCCCCTACTAAAAGTAAAGAAAAAAATCACTTCTGTCATTACGATTAAAAGTGATTTTTATTCGCTATTTATGCGGATACTGGCATTCTTTCATCGCTCTGCTTCGCTACGTAGATCCATCGTTACACCATTTACCTTATACTTCTTTAGTACAAACATTGTAACTGTTGCCGCAACACCTTCGATTGGTGCTAACTTTTCACCAACGAAGTCAGCGACCTCACGCATTGTCTTCCCATTTACATTTACTAAGAATTCAGAGTTACCACTCATTAGGAATAGACTACTTACTTCAGGGAAGTGTGCAATTCTTTCCGCGATCTTATCATAACCACTACCACGTTCTGGCTTTGCACTTACACCGATAATCGCATCAACGTGACCGATATTCGTCTTATCCCAATTTACCATTGTGTGGTAACCACAGATAATTTTCTGTTCTTCTAATTCTTTTTTTAGCACGATCAACAGTTTCTTCTGTTTCACCTAAAAATATCTGCTAGGTCTGTAATACTTGCACGTGGATTTTGTACAAGTAAGTCAATTAACTTTAGATTATCCATCTTATTTCTCTCCTTTGTGATCCTTTATAAACTGTGCAATGCGTCTCATCGCTTCTTGCAAGTGTTCAATGCTGTACGCATAACTAATTCTCGCAAAAACCTTGTCCACTTTCACCAAATGCAGTTCCAGGGAATAATTGCAACATGTTGTTCATTCAATAACTTTTCACAGAACTCATCGCTAGTCATACCTAGACTAGAAATTTCTGGGAATACATAGAAGGCTCCCGTTGGTTCAAATGTCTTCAAACCCATTTCATTGAGCTTACGTACACAATACTGACGACGCATATCATATTGTTTACGCATTTCCTCAACATCCCTATCACAATCATGAAGTGCTGTAATTGCCGCATATTGGCTCACTGTAGGAGCTGCCATAACACAATTCTGATGCACCTTTAACATCACCTTGATAATTTCCTTTGGTCCAAGAACATATCCCAAACGCCAACCTGTCATAGAGAAGGTCTTAGAGAAACCATTCAGTATGATTGTTCTTTCCTTCATTCCCGGAATTGACGCAAAGGAAGTAAACTCTCCATCTCCATAAATCAGTTCTGAATAAATTTCATCGGAGATGACAAGAATATTTGTATCCTTCAATACTTCTGCGATTTCTTCCATCTCTTTACGAGATAGTGTCGCACCTGTTGGGTTATTTGGATAAGATAATAAAATTGCCTTTGTCTTATCTGTAATTACAGCCTTGATATCCGCGGCTTGGATTCTAAAATCGTTCTCTACTTTCGCTTTTACATACTTGATATTCGCTCCTGCAAAAGCAGCTGTTGGTTGATATGTAACGTATCCTGGATCTGGCAAGATAACTTCGTCACCCTCTTCCACGATTGTACGGAATACGAGGTCAATACCTTCACTTGCACCTACAGTCGCGATCATCTGGTCAATGTCGTAATCCAGATTATATTTACGAAGTAGATATTCACGAATCGCAAGACGTAACTCTTTTAAGCCTGCATTGGTTGTATATTGTGTCTTACCTTGTTCAATTGTATGGATTGCCGCATCACGAATATCCCATGGTGTCTTAAAATCAGGCTCACCAACACTAAGTGAAATGCAATCTGGTATTTCCGCAACCAAATCAAAGAACTTACGAATTCCTGACGGTTTCATATCTACTGCTCTTTGTGCTAATAACTTTGTATAATCCATAGTCTGTACCTCGTACGTCTACTCTATTATACTCGAACTATAAAAAAATGCTCCCTATGCAGGAACATTTTTTTATAGTAATTTTCATAACATTTAAAACCTAGAGTATATCTGAATGTCTATTCAAAAATTTCTCGGATGAAAAAAATCTACTTTCTCTCTTTCAGCAATGACACTGACATTTCATTTGTTTCTCTATCTTCTTCTCAAACAATCCACAAAAGATAGGATTCTTGATTTTCATCGTTACCTTTGAACAGCCAAGTGGAAGTTTACTTCCTTTTATTTCTTGAATATCTTCCAGTTCAAATCGAAAATGCAATACACTATGTCCCCTACTTCCATAAGTATAGTATTTTTAAAGAGTTGTTTTTATCAACTTTCCAATTTCACTGCATTCAGATAGAAATAACAAACCAATAAACAAAGAAGTAGTGGGATACAAACAAGCGCAATAACAATAATCATCCCTGCCTGATTCATCCGTTCCTTCATGAATCAAATTTTTTTAATATCCACGTCACAATCAAAGAGAACGATATAATCGTCACAAAGGCTATCCAATTTAGTATCGTCTTATGTGGATATGTCAAAATCAGTTTTGGCTCTTCTTGTATAGTATCTGTTTTCATAATTTACTCTGATTTTAATTCAAATAGAATATCACGAAGTTCAGCTGCTCTTTCAAAGTTTAGACTTGCGGCTGCCTCACGCATCTCAACTTCCATATCAGCGATGAGTTTAGCCTTTATCCTTCTGAGAAAGTTTCGCTTTCTTCTGCATGTATTTCGCAGCCATTTCTTTCGTCTCTTTACCACGAATCGCTTCTTCAACATTCTTCTTAACGGTTGTAGGGATGATACCATGTTCTGCATTATACGCTTCCTGAATCTTACGACGACGTTCTGTTTCATTGATTGCATAACGCATGGAATCTGTCATGACATCTGCGTACATATATACTTCACCATTCGCATTACGTGCTGCACGTCCTATCGTCTGTATTAAGGAACGGTGACTACGCAAGAAACCTTCCTTGTCCGCATCTAAGATGCACACTAGAGATACTTCTGGAATATCCAAACCTTCACGTAACAAGTTAATACCAACAATCGCATCAACCTTTCCTAAACGTAAGTCACGAATGACTTCCGTACGCTCTAACGTCTTTGTCTCATGGTGTAAATGCGCAATCTTATAACCACGTTCTTTGAGATATGCTGTTAAATCTTCCGCCATGCGTACAGTTAATGTTGTAATTAACACACGCTCATTGCGTTTGAGCCTAGCATCTAGCGCCTCACAGATATCATCAATCTGCCCCTTGGTTGGTTTGACCGTAATCTTTGGATCGAGTAATCCCGTAGGACGAATAATCTGTTCCGTCACATGGTGATTCACTGCTTCTAATTCAAAGTCACCAGGTGTTGCAGAGCAATATACAACCTGATTCATCATCGACTGGAATTCATCAAATTTCATTGGGACGATTTTTCCAGCGCAGATGGTAAGCGGAAACCATATTCCACCAATACTTCTTTACGTTGACGATCACCGTTATACATACCTCTTACCTGCGGTAAGGATACGTGTGATTCATCCACAAACAACAAGAAATCCTTAGGGAAGTAATCAAAGAGATTCCATGGACGTTGACCCACTTTTCTACCATCGATATGCATCGAGTAATTTTCAATACCGGAGCAGTATCCATTCTCTCTTAAGGCTTCTAAATCAAAACGTGTACGTTGTTCTAAGCGCTCTGCTTCGAGTGGTTTTCCCTTTTGACGGAAATACTCAAGTCGATCTTCAAGCTCTGCTTCGATCGCATCACACGCTCTTAACATTGTCTCCTTTGAGCGAGCATAACCACTCGCTGGAAAGATGTTATAGAACTGGTATGCATTCATGGTCTTTCCTGTCAAAGGATCAATCTCTGTAATACGTTCAATCTCTTCACCAAACATCTCAATACGAATATTAAATTCATTTGTATAGGAAGGTGTTAGATCAATAATATCTCCACGCACACGTATTGTGCCTCTTGTTTGGTCAACGTCATTACGTGAGTACTGTAGTTCAATCAAACGGCGCATTAAATCATTACGATCAATACTTTCCCCTACACGTATCGTAAAGAACATATTCTTATACTCAACAGGGTCACTAGCCGCATAAATACATGCAACAGATGCGACTACAATCGTATCTCTTCTTTCAAGAAGAGAATTCAAAGTAGACTCACGGAACATATCTAGTTCTTCATTAATCGCAGCTGTCTTTTCAATATACATATCACTCTTAGGCATATATGCCTCAGGTTGATAGTAGTCAAAGTTTGATACGAAGAACTCTACACGATTATGTGGGAATAATTCTTTAAACTCTGAATATAACTGTCCTGCCAATGTTTTATTGTGTGAAAACACAAGTGTAGGTCGATTCATCTGTGCGATGATATTCGCCATGGTAAATGTTTTACCAGTACCAGTAGCACCTTCTAGAACCTGTTCCTTCTTACCTGCATGCAAGCCTTCCACAAGCTCCGCTATCGCCTTCGGTTGATCTCCCGTAGGCTTAAATGGTGATACAAGTTCAAACTTACGATCATCCATTTAAAACTTCCTGTGCTTTCTGTAGTTGAACATCATGTGTCTTTGTTGTATTCCAATCTAGTACCACTGCACTATAGAGCGTACTAAATGTTTCTTTATCTAATACACCATCTGCTGTAATACCTTTGTCTGTCTCAAACTGACGTAATGCAGCTTCTGTTTGAGAAGAGAAATATCCATCTGTACGATCAACGTCATAACCTAAGTAATCTAAACACAATTGAGCAAATTTCACAGCATCACTTACGCTATCAAAAGCGTAACGGTCCGTATCGCTCATCTTTGGTAGTGTAGTATACATTACTTCATGTAACTTCACTTCAACATCCGGTGTAATACCAACACCATTCACCCAAACATCATTTGGAGATGTCCACTTGGATGTCGTATACTTCAGTGCTGATCCATCCTTAAATACGCGTGATACCTGCACTGTACCCTTACCATAACTTGTAACACCAAGTACAGTTACATCCTTGTGCTGTTCCTTGAGCGCCATTGTTAATACTTCAGAAGCACTTGCTGTATTCTTGTTCACCAAAATAGCAATCTTCTTGATATTGTCATACATACCATCCGTTGTACGAATTTCCTCTATCGTTCCATCCGCATAAACCTGCTTCATCGCAAGTGTATCCTTTGGTAAGAAGTATGACGCAATACTTTGTAATGCGGTTAGATATCCACCGCCATTATCACGTAAGTCAATAACGATATTTGATACATTCGCATTCTTGAAATCATCAAGGTACGCCTTTACTTCATTGGCTGTATTTTCGCCAAACTGATAAATCTGTAAGTAACCTGTATTATCACTGAGAATCTCGCCAAATGCAGTCGCACTGACAGCTGCACGTGTAATCGTAATCTCGAGAGGTTGTTCCTGACGGATAAATTCAATCGTTACTTCTGTACCGCTATCACCCTGTACTAGATTCTTAATTTCTTCGGTTGTCTTACCAGCCAGTGATTCTCCATTGACTTTATTCATGATATCTCCAGCTTTTACACCTGCTTTGTCTGCTGGTGAATTACGGAAAACACGCTCAATGATATTAATACCGTTAGCTTGCAAGAACTGCACACCAATCCCTACATAATTACGGTTGATAGAATCTGTAAACTTCTTCATCTCATCCGCAGTCATATACTCAGTATGCTTATCAATCTCATTGGTTGTAATACCCTTTAAAGCCTGATCTGTTAATTGTGTATTGATATTTTCTACCTGATCCGCAAAAAACCAATCATTCTCCATCACCTGTAAAACTCCATTGATTTTCTCATCAGAATTTAACGGAAGATTATTTACAATATTCTTGCGTGTAGGAGCCAAGGAAGATAATGGTAATACAGAACCAAGTAGCCAACCACCCACTAGGGCAATCATCACAAACGCCACTGAGAGAATACGTAGACGTTTTACCTTCTTCTGTTCTTGTTTTAAAGCCACTTCTTCTGGCCATAAATGACGACGGAAAGGAATACTATATACTTTTTCATCGTTCTGTAATTCTTCTTTGTTTTTCGTCCATTTTACTGCCTCTATCTTTCTAAAAAGAGTCTCTATTTCAGAAGAGACTCTTTGATGATATTTTTAATAACCAAATACTTCTTCTGGTTGAATACGACATGGAGCACCAACGCCATCACTGCAACGTCTGCCATACAAGCCGTATCTTCCACCAGTCCAACCTGCGCCAAAGCTTACATCACCATTCCAATTGGCTGCGTAATACGCAAAATTAGATGCATCTCCTAAGTAGAAGATTTCCACGTGACAGTGCGGTCCTGTTGTATTACCGGAAGAACCTACCTGTCCAATCACGTCACCTGCATTTACAATCGTACCAGTGGCTGCTGGTGTATTTAATGTCATGTGGAAATAATCCACACCGTACAAACTACCATTTACTGTTACAAGTAAGATAACCTGGTTACCAGAATAGGAAGCGCCACCAAACTGATAGCCACAACTATCGCCTAGATAACCAACGGTTGGACAGCCATTAACACCTCTAAGTACAACACCGTTGGCAACTGCACGAATTGTCGCACCATAACCGACCGCAAAAGTCATATCCCAAGTGAATACTACCATCTGGGTAAGACCAAGTACCAGCACTACGCCAAGCGCCATCAACTGGATAAGTCCAACCATTTGTTGTTGGAATCGCCTCAATCTGAGCAGTAATACCTGCCATTAACGCATTGTTTTTGTGCAATATCAGAGTTCTTTGTCTCGATTGAACCACGAAGTGCAGCTGCAGTCTTCTGTGCTGCCTCTTGGGCAATCTGAACATAAGTCTGTAAAGTAATGAGTTCTTTTTTTGTTGGTCTTGCTTTTTCCTTCTTTTGAATCTCTAGTTCATTTTTTTCGCAACGATAAGCTCTTCTTTTTGTTTGTTTAATGTTGCGATAATCTGCACAAGTTCATTCAAAGTTTTTCTTATCGTATTGAGAGATTGTACTTAAACCATTTGCAATACGGATAAAATCTGTAAAGTTATTCGCACCCATCAAAATATCAATATATTGATTTGTACGCATCGTAGGTTGATTTAACACCATACGTGTCTTTACTTTATCTTGTAGTTTATCTGCTGTTTGTTGGTTTTGTTCAATCTCTGCTTGCTTGTAGTCAATTTCTTTCTGCTTTGCATCAATTTCAGCTTCTTTCTGCGTAATTTCAGCTTGTTTTGTATCGATTTGAATCTGATACTCCGAAATCTTCGCAGCATACTTTGTGATATTGGCTTCCATATCAGCCTTTTGTGCCTTCCAAGCCTCAATCTGTTGACTCATTTCCGCATTCTGAGACGCTAAGTAAGCCTTATATGCCTCACATGCACCGGCATCATCTTTACCGTAGTTTGTACAGCGATTCAACCAATAATCAGAGTTGGAATAATCTTCATCCGCAATAACGGTACTAGATTGATTTCCAACCATAATCATTGTCATGAATAGACACAAACAAATCTTCGCTAGTTTTTTCATCGCTTATCCCTCAAATACTTCGTAACGGAGAGCCAGCTTCCGAAAAGACCGACAAGAATTCCAACTACTAATAAGATACCTGAAACATAGTATAAGAATGGGAATGCCTTCTCTAAACGGAACATATTAGAGATTAATACACCAGATGTCTTTTCGAAGATCACGATGTAACCCCAAACCGTTAGGCCAATCGGAATGATTGCACCTAGAATACCTGTAATAATACCTTCCCAAAGGAAAGGAGCACGGATAAATCCATTTGTCGCACCTACATGTTTCATGATCGTAATTTCATCTTTACGTGCATAAATTGTAAGTTTGATTGTATTTTGAATTAAGAAGATTGCAAGTAGCGTTAACGCAGCCACCAAGATACCACCAAAACGGCGAATGGATGACATCGCATCAACCATGTTCAATGTACTTTGTCCACCATAGTTAACACTATCAACCCCAGTAATCTTGTCAATCTGCTTAGCAATCTCTTCAAGATTTGCGCCGTTCTTTGTTTCTACATAGTAGGCATCATGCATAGGGTTATCTGCCTTAAATGGTTCAAATACCGCTCTTGTACGCTCATCCTCAAAACTATTGATGTAATATTTCAACTCATCATCTTTTGAAGAATAGGATACTCTTTCAACACCATCAATTTTAGAGATTTCTGTTTCAATCTGCTTTAAGCTCGATGCAGATTCCGCATCATATGCCACCATAACAGAGATTTCAACAGAAGACTCCACTGAGCGTGTAAATTGTTCTAAGTGATAACTCAATACCAGAAACAAGCTAATAATCATTAATGTTACTGTAACTGCAATTGCACTTGAAAGAGACATTGCCCAGTGTCTACCAACACCACGAATACCTTCACGAATTGGTCTAATCATGACGAACATAACCTCCTTCGGAACGGTCAGCCACAATGTGTCCTTGTTCCAAAAACAATCGTACGCTTACGATACTTATTTACAAGTGTAATATCATGGGTAACCATGACAACTGTTGTACCATAGCGCTGATTAATTTCTTGTAGTAAGTCCATAATTTCATCTGATTTTTGCTGGGTCCAAGTTACCAGTAGGCTCATCCGCAATCAACACCTTAGGACGGTTGGCAATCGCACGTGCAATCGCTACACGCTGTTGCTGTCCACCAGATAATTCCTTAGGGAAAGAATTGCCCTTTTCACTTAGCCCAACGACTTTCATCACTTCAATTGTACGCTTACGAATCTGTGCCTTCTTCATACCGATAACCTCAAGGGCATATGCGATATTCTCAAACACTGTCAAATGTGGCAATAATTTATAATCTTGGAATACAACACCGATATTACGGCGATAGATAGGAATCTGACGTTTGGATAATTCACCAACATCAATACCGACAACTTTCACGTTGCCTTTTGTACACATTTCTTCCGCATCCATCAATTTAATCAAAGTAGACTTACCAGAACCAGTTGGCCCAATGACGTAAACAAATTCGCCTGATCAACTGATAAATTTATATCATACAGTGCATTCGTACCATTTTTATATCGTTTGTAAACATGGGTGCATTGAATCATAAGGGTACCTCCTTACTTGTGAAATCCTGCGCAATAATTTTAGCACATTCTGTTAAATATTGGATGAAGCGTAGGTGAAACCTTCACCATGCATGTCGGACGCATCATTTGTAATGACGAATGCTTTTGGATCAATTCGATTGATTAATGAAATCAAACTTGCATATTGGCGTGTCGATACAACAACCAATACAACATTCTTCGCTTCACTGTTGAATCCACCACGACCATCTAAAATCGTAACACCACGATTGAGTTCCTGATAGATTGCATCACGTAACTCTTCCCAATGATTGGAAATAATATGTACAGACTTGGCATTGGCACCTTGTCCAGCACTCAGCACCTTTCCAATCGCAAAGCCAGACGCAAATACGGACACTAGACCAAGTAGTGCAGAGTTAATGCCATACGCCGCAATACCTAATCCAACCGTTAAAGTATCAATAATAATAACCAAAACCGAAATTTGTACACCTGTAAACTTATGTAAAATCAAGGCCGGTATATCCATACCACCTGTACTCGACCCAGCTCTCATTACGATACCAATACCAGTACCACCAAGGAGTCCTGCATATAAAGCAGCCAAAATCGGATCGACAGTGATTGGATTTGGAACCTTAATCAGTAAGTTGTTAAATACTGGATAGGCAAGTGAAGATAACATCGTTGTTAAGGCAAATTCCTTGCCTAAGATAACTGCTCCTAAGATTAGGAAGCCAATTACCGCAGAATTCGCAAACAAGGTCTTATCTATATGGAAGAATGGTTCAAAAGGCAACCGCAAGACCAGCGACGCCACCGGAAAGAATATTGTACGGTAAAATAAAAAATTCTACTGACATAGACAATAAGAACGTTCCAGCTAAAACCATCAAAAAATTGATTACACTTTTCTTATTCATGGAAGGTATTATATCATAGGAAATACAATATGGAGAATGGCTAATGAAGGATAAACGTATAAAAAAGATAATCCTATGGACTATCGTAATCGCATACACACTTTGGATATTTCATAACTCAGCACAAACTGGGAAAGTCTCCGCAAATCTGAGTCAAACATTAAGCTATCGCATCTATGATCACTTACAATTTCTTCATTTCATGCCATACAAGCTTTTCCACACGCTAATTCGTAAATTCGCCCATTTTAGCGAATACGCTCTACTTGGCATCTTGGTATCTACAATTAGTTCACATACCATTCAAGAGCGCCAACAAAAGTTAGTCATCATCCTCTGGATGATACTTGTACCAATGATTGATGAAGGAATTCAATCCTTTACACCTGGCAGATCAGCCGAACTACGTGACTGTATCATCGATATGTGTGGGTATGGTTTCGGATTTCTAATCACTTATCTGATAAAACAGCGGAAAACCAAATAAGTTCTCCGCTGTTTCTTTATTGGATTAACCCTGCAACCTTACCCTCTGTAATCTTGATAATATCATCCGGGGCAATCTCAATCTGTGTTCCTATCTTGCCACCTGATACAAGAATCGTATCAAATAATACGACTGTTTCATCATAAACAGTCACAAAAAGTTTCTTCATTCCAATTGGTGAACAACCACCATGGACATAACCTGTTGTCTTTAACAGTTCCTTCTGCGGTAACATCGCTACACTCTTTACACCAACCGCACGCGCACAAGCCTTTAAGTCCAGTTTCTCTTTCACTGGAATCACAAATACGTAATGATCACCATCATCACCTTTCGTCACTAATGTTTTAAAGACCTGCTCTGGATCTTTCTCCGCACTTTTTGGGCAACCGAAACACCATCCAATAAACCATCACTTACATCATAGGTATGTTCCTGATATGTAATTCCTTCCGCATCCAAAAGTCGCATCGCATTTGTCTTTACTTCTTTTTTTGCCATATATTTACCTCGTCACTATTTTACACCAATTTATAAATCACTGCAGATACGTTCCATCCATATTAAATTTACGCTACAATAAACTGCGAGGTAAACCTATGATCAATCGTTTTTCTAGAACACAACGCGTCATCGGAAGAGACGCACTACATAAAATCCAACAAGCGCATGTAATTGTCTTCGGCGTTGGTGGAGTTGGCGGATATGCTATCGAAGCTTTAGCACGCAGTGGCATTGGCAAAATCGACATCGTCGACCATGATACGGTTTCACTTACTAACATCAACCGACAACTTATCGCAACTGACGCAACCATCGACCAATATAAAGTAGATGTGATGAAAGAGCGCATCCATACCATTAGTCCAGATACTATCGTCAATGCCCTACCTATCTTCTATTTACCAGAAACCAAAGATCAGTTTGACTTTAGCCAATACGACTATATTATCGATGCAATTGATAATGTTACCGCTAAGATTGATTTAATCGTCACAGCGAAAGAACTAGGTGTTCCTATCATCTCCGCAATGGGATGTGGTAATCGCTTTGATCCAACAAAAGTTCGCATCATGGATATCTACGACACAAAAAAATGACCCACTCGCAAAAAGTCATGCGCCATGAATTACGGGCGCGTTACATTCAAAGACTTACAAGTTTGTTGTTCAACAGAAGCACCTATTAAACCGATTGAATATCCCCTGATGAGGAACAAGAAAAAAAGCAGTGAAATGGAGTATTCCAGGTTCCACTGCCTTTCGTACCACCTGTTGCAGGTATTACATTAGCTGCCGAAGTTGTTCGACAAATTACAAATTTTTGACCCAAACAATCGCAAGTAACGAAAGTTACTTGTTTTTTTAATCTGAGATTGTGCCAAGAATACGGTTAACAGTCTTTCCCGTCTGTTTGACCCTTATATTTATCAAGAATCTCTCTCATCACAGGACCTTGATTACGCTTTAAAGGCTCTAATCCCTTCTCTTGTAAGATTTGCTCGATAATCTGATGAATCTCTTCTTCTGATAACTGCTTTGGTAAGTAAGAAGAAAGTAATGCTAACTTCTTTTTGAGCTTCTTCCTTTAAATCTTCACGATTTTTCAGGAATACTCTCAATCGTCTCATTTGTTTGTTTGATTTCACGCTGAATATACGCTAGTTCATCATTCTTCTCTAACGTATGACCAGCTTCCTTCTCCGCAAGTGTAATTGCGGCAATCACAAGAGCTTAACACACCCTTGGTTAGAGAGTCATGTTCCTTCATCGCCTTCATATTATCTTTTTCGTAATTGTAATAATAGTTCACCCATTTTAAATACCTCCTGTTTCTATTATAGACTTTCTAACGAAAAAGTATGCTGGTTCTTCATCTTTATACGCCAAAATATGCTAAAATCATCACGAAGCAGGTGAATATTATGCAAAAAAACTTTATCTTTATTTCTCCTAATTTTCCTAAGACATATTATCAATTCCCACTCGCTTGGAAACAATTAGGTGGTCGTTCCCTCGCAATCAGTGACGCAAATTACAACTCCTTAAGTGACGTACAAAAGTCAGCTTTTGATGATTACTATCAGGTAAGTTCTCTTGAGAACTATGATGAGGTATATCGTGCTGTCGCATGGTTTGCACACCGTTATGGCAAGATTGACTGGTTAGAGTCCAATAATGAATATTGGTTATTTCAAGACGCAAAACTACGTCAGGACTTTAATATTACCTCTGGTGACAAAGCCGATGATGTTGTGCATTATAAGCTAAAGTCTGAAATGAAGGCATACTATCACAAGGCAAATGTACCTACTGCTCGCTATCATATCGTATCTACATATGAAGCTGGTAAAGAGTTTATATCTAAGGTAGGCTATCCAGTTGTTGTAAAACCTAACAATGGTGTAGGTTCAAGTGCTACTTGGAAAATCCGCAATGATGGTGAACTAGAAGACTTCTATAAAATTCAACTTCCTAATGAATATATCATGGAAGAATATATCCCGGGATACATCCTATCGTTTGATGGCATCGTAGATGAAAACAATAAGATCATTTATCGTACATGCCACGTATTCCCAAACCCAGTTATGGAAATCGTAAACGAAAAGACAGACTGTATCTTCTGGAATGAAATTGACATGCCAAAAGACCTAAACCAAATGGGTGAAAAACTCATTCATACATTTGATCTTCGTTCACGTTTCTTCCATACAGAATACTTCCGTATGACAGAAGATAAAGAAGGACTTGGTAAGAAAGGTGATTTAATCGGCCTTGAAGTAAACATGCGTCCACCAGGTGGATACATGACAGACATGATTAACTACTCACAAGACATAAACATCTACATGATTTACGCAAAGATGTGCATGCATGTACAAAATATAGTATCCCCACACCCTATTTATCACTGTGTACACGTAGGTAAACGTGATGGTAGCCAGTACGCACATTCTGGCCTCGAAATCTTCCAACGCTTTGGCGCAAACATCGTCATGCATGAAAGAATGCCACAGGTATTAGATGCAGCTATGGGTAATGAATTCTACGTTGCCCGCTTTAAAACAATGAAAGAACTACATGAGTTTGTTGATTTTGTGACGGAAAAGGAAGTGAAGCCACATGCAGATAAACTATCACAAGAGCTATAGTAATTTTCTAAATCGAGATATGGAATTCAAGGTTTTTGGTCATGCAGGCATTGTACTACTTGCCTTTCCATCCCAAGATGGAAGATTCTATGACTACGAAAACCGTAACTTAATTCAATCTATTTCCTACCAGATTGACCAAGGAAAAGTCATGGTGCTATGTTGTGACTCCATCGATGGAGAATCATGGTCTGCAGAATGGAAGAATATTCATGACCGTATCAGTGCTCATGAAACATATTTCAATTACATTCACCAAGAACTACTACCACTATTCCGTGATTTATACCATAACCAAAGAGAAAGCAAAATCTATACAACAGGATGTTCCCTAGGGGCATATCATGCACTCAATATCTTGTTCCGTATGCCAGACTTATTTGCAGGATGTATCTGCTTATCTGGAGTCTACAGCACCTACCCATTCTTTGGCTCCTATAGCAACGAAATCATCTACCAAAACTCCCCAAATGACTTTATCAACGGTATGCACTATGACCATCCATATGTCGAAAAATACCGTCAAAAACAGATATACATCTGTTGTGGACAGGGAGCTTGGGAACACCCAATGTTAGAGGATACTCATCGCTTAGAAGAACTACTTCGATACAAGAATATTCCCGCTCATGTCGAGTACTGGGGATTTGACGTCAGCCATGATTGGCCATGGTGGGAGAAACAATTTCCATATTATGTAAACCAATTAATTAACACTCAATCAAACAATTAATCAATTTATGCTTTTCATCGTCATACTATTCTGCTATTATTATTTAGCACGCGGATATGGCGGAACTGGCAGACGCGCTAGATTTAGGATCTAGTTCCTTCGGAGTGCAGGTTCGATTCCTGTTATCCGCACCATTAAAAAGATTTCAACACAACGTTGAAATCTTTTTTGTTTTATTCATACAGATAATATGTACCATCTGTCTTAATTGTAATCTTATCACCTACATTTACAGTGATCATCTTGATTACATCAGCGTACTTTGCCTTATAAATCATTTGATCTGTATCAATGATATAAAGATAAGTATTTCCACCAATATCAATCTTTTTCAAGTTTCGCTACTGTAATTTCCTTCTCTTTATAGTTAGAAGTATCTACAGTTTCGTTTGTCTCTTGATTTGCTTGTTCATTACTGATTTCACCCTTGAGTAAACGACGATACTGCTCGATTGCATCCTTTTGGTTATACGCTGTTACAACCATGTTATATTGTTCGACATTTACACAAGCATACATCTTCACTAAACCATTATCATCCTTTAATACCATGATGTAGGTCGGGGTTCCATCAATATTGATGAGCGATGGGAAAGATGCGTGATAGCCCTTTTCTTGAACCTCACCTTCAGCTGAATGCATTGCGCTTCCTTCATCTGCACCAGAAGCTAAGATGAACTTTGTTTCTGCTGTACGTTCATTCGCCATGATAAATCCAATATTACTGGAATCACCCATTGACTGAAGTTACACCTGTATAAATCCAGATATCTCCATCTTTTGCGATATATCCATAGTCTGTACGATAGCTCTTATCACCATCTTCATTCTTAATTTCTACAGTTGTTGTTTGTCTACAATCAATCTGACCAAAGATACTATTCAAGAATCCACGATGTAATTTAGCTGCGTCATTATATTGCTCAACAATTAAATTTCCCGGGTAAATAATATCTGCCCAACGAGGGAATATCGTTGACATCAAGTTTTGTCATTGTGCCATCAATTGGATTGATTAAAAATAGCACCTGTAATCTTTCTGCCACCAAATAGAGAAATACTATTTGTATAAGTAGAAGCGATATACCAAGGATTACCCTCTTCATCAATTTCAAAATGAAGATTTGTAAACATGGTTGTTGGATATGCAAAACGAATATGTCTTTCTAGATTCTCATTGAGATATGCACTAGGTACATACTTCATCTTGTTTGCCATCGCTACATATTCCGCATCCATTGTAACTGGATTTCACTTTTACATAACCTGGAATTCCATTTTCATGGTTTCCAAACCACTTAAAGAAACCATCATATTGTAAAGGTGCTACCTTGATTGGACTATTTTGATAGTCAATCTGCATATACTCACCAACATTAAACTGTGAAACAACATCACTTAAGGAACCAATCTTACGATCACCAAGTTTCTCTGCACTTGCAGTATCCATTAATGCAATGGAACTTGTTCCACTAACAGATGGAATATCTTCTGTACTACCTTCATCTACTTTTAAGATGGATGAATATTCCTTCGCATGGAACAAGCGCATGCTTGTAATACTACCTAGTACCATACACACAAATAGAATACATTCTACAAGGGCAATCTTCTTTAGATTCTCCTTTTCTTTGCGGACAGAAAATACTAGTGCTTGTACTATAAGGTACACTGCACCAACTCCTAATAGGAATGCCCAGAATTGAATACTCTTAAGGTTAATTGCCGGCAAGAAAAAGTAGAAACCAATACATGCGATGATAAGTGTGATTACAACTCCAATCACATAACTCATTACAGTATTATTCTTTAAATTCTCTTGACGAATCTTCATTCTACTAAACTGATTAAACTGTGGGTTATTTTGTACGTTCATTATTTTATCCCCCCCTTTATTCTACACATGCATTATATCCTGTAATATCTATTTATCATTTTGCAAATATTACGAAATACTATGCTTTCATTTTTAGCAATTTTTTACGAAATGTTAATTTTCATCAATGTAATGTTCAATCCAAAGTTGTAATGAGTGGATTGTTTCTTCCATTTGTTTTCAGTTGATTCTGAATTAACTTAAAATCATGGATTTCCTTATCATCGATTTTTCCCATCTACTGTCATCTCAATTAAGCGTGCTTTCTTTTTCATCTAAAGATTGCAAAGTCGCAAGCATCTCTAACACAATCTGAGATAAGTTCTTCTCTTTCACAACTTTCATTCCCACGCTTTGATTCCAACTGGACATTCTGTTGCACAGAATGTACTACATAATTCTTTATCCTTATAAATTTCTGACAGTTTTACAACTTCTTCAGGGCGAATTTCAAGCTTTCCTGTTTCAATCTTTTCTAATCGACTCTCATTGAAGAAACCATCTGATAAATCTGCCACTTTATTTCTTGTTAGTTTCAACTTCATACGAGCTTCTTGAAACATACTCTTTTTCTTTGTTTTTCCATTATGAATACCTCTAATATCTATATTCAGTATAGTAGTCCCCTATTCGCATTACAATATAAGAAAAGCAGGATTGAATCCTGCCTGTAATATTTACTGAGTTGCTAGAAGATAATATTGATGGGCAAATCCATGTGCTCCGATTTCGGATAATGCATGGATGCCTGTTTTACCTAGTTTGAATTTACCAATCACTAGCATAGGTACCTCATAGGATTTACTGAGTTGTCCTATCACATTCATCTCCATAAAGTGGAAATATTCATGACTAAGAATGAGGTTGATTGCGTTATCCATAGATAACTGATTTTCTTCTGCCCACTTTTCAATAGATTTTAAATAGAGGTTAATTTGATTGGTTCCAGATACATAATCGCTAAAGTATCTTTGATTACCAACAACATAGTCAGTATCTTTATCATTTAGCTGTAGTCCTGATTCTGTGCAGATCTTGCGAAAATCATAGCTACCATTAAATTTTGCGAATACTTCCTTTGCGGTTTCCTCACCCTTTTTCCAAGCCTCATCTACAATACGCTCCTTATCTTCTTCCTTAATCTTGTTATAACAGTAGTCATAGGTAAGTTCTTGATACGCAAGATCTTTGGTTGGAAAGGGATATGTAAATCCTGGCATATTAGCCATCAACTCTCTTTGTCGCAATGACAATGAGTTTTGTATCTGCTGCGATACCGCTTAATTCAACACCACCGATTGACTTAATCTGTTCTGCATTTTGTAGACCAGAAAGGTCGATGATACGTTTACCTAATACGATATATAGATTTGGTAGGTTTGCACCGCCATCATTATATTCTGTTAGTTCTTCAATCATCCAATCGACATCTGCTTGCCAGCTTGCTGCTGAAGATTGACGTGACCATGCATTCTTCTTCTGTAGACGAATGACACCTTCATCATCAATTAAACGTAGTGGTTTTGTTGTCTTTTTAACAATTCCAAAGAGTTTCTTTTCTGTGATAGTTGCTTGAACTGCGTACATACTTCCATTTTCTGCAGAAATTTCTAATGTTGATTTATCAACATCTAAGTTATGCGCAACTGTATCTAGTAACTCTTCTGTAGTAAGTTGTTTCTTGAGACGATCTTTACTACGTAATTCTGTAGCGCCTACTGCGATTGCACGAATGATATTACGTTGTGTATCTACTTCAACAGATACTTCAACTGTATCTGGTGATGCACCATTTTGGATTGCTTTTAATTCTGCTTCACGACGTACACTGATGATATCTTCTTCAGTTGGATTGGATACGGAACGTTCCACCATATCACGAACCATCGCTAAAGCAACGCCAATTGTTGAGATAACTGGAGCGTTCTTTGCAATCTTGAACTGGTGATTCATTGTCTCAGCTAGATGTGGTACAACACTAGCCGCACCTCCTCCACCTCCAACAAACAATGTTGTACGTGGATCCATCTGATAGTCATGCATTAAGTCTTTGACTACCTTTCCATTCTTTTCTGCTGCATATGCCATTACTTTCTTCGCAGTTTCTTCTACGGATAAGCCCATGTTATCTGCTAGTGGCTTCCATGCTTTACGTGCAGCCTCTACATTGCCATATGCATAGTCTTCTGGATGTACATAACCTGCAATGTTTGCGGCACCTGCCATTGTAAGAGATACCTTTGTACCATTACTACATTCAATGTATGCATAGTCAGGGTCACCATTCATTGGCTTGATTGTCTTTAGTACAGGATCAACGATTAAATTTGGATCAGTATATACTTCATATTCTAGGTTTGCGATATGTGCAGATCTTGGACCGATGTTAACAGCTTTACCATCCTTGATTTCTACCATTGAACCACCACCGATACCTACAGTACGTACATCAAGAGAGTTTAGGTATGTCTTATGTCCACCGACTTCAGCGTACTTGATCATAACCTTACCGTCTTTTACGCATGAGATATCTGTTGATGTTCCACCAACTTCAAAGAAGATGCCATCTGTTAGTTTCTCATACATTAAAGCACCTGCAACACCAGCTGCTGGTCCTGATAGGATCGTTAGGATTGGACGATTTCTTACTTCCTCAACCGTCATAACACCACCATCACAACGCATAACCATTAGTGGGTTCTTGATGCTTGCCTTCTTGATAGATTCATCTGTCATTGTGGCAGCTTCTAACATCTTAGGCATGATACTAGCATTTACAACTGCTGTACGTGTTCTAATCTTTAGACCATATAACTTTGAGATATCATTTGTCGCAGTTGATGTAATATTCTGTTCTGTACAATGCTTAATTACTAAATTTTCATTTGTTGGATCATCAACAGAGAATGCTTCTGCAGCAACGATACTCTTACATCCCTTCGCTTGTAGAGATTTAATTGCATTGATAATTGCCTCATCAATCTTTGATGGATCAGAAGTATCTACAAACTCATTTTCAGAGTAGAGATACTTTCCCTTTTTGCGAGTTCGATGTTGTCGATTGTTGTATCACTCTTCGATTTTGCACCTTGTAAACCTTTACCAAGTGTTACAACACCTACCTTTACAACATCACCTTCTAGTAAGGCGTTTGTTGCCTGGGTTGTACCATGAGCAATAAATACAACATCATCCGGTTGAATGTTATATTCTTCCATAATCTTGTGTAATACTTGAACGATACCTGCTGCTACACCTTCAGGTGCAAAAGTGTGTTGTAGGAATCTTAACTGTTCCAATCAACTCATATGTTTCATTATTAATTGCAACTGCATCTGTAAATGTACCACCTACGTCAATACCAATACGAACTTTCATATACCCTCCTCAAATGACTATCTAAAATCAACACAAGTTAAACTTGTACTCATTTTAAATAACTGAGGGTACTTAAAGAATAAGCACCCTTCAGTTTTTATTTAATTGAAAAAAATAATACGGCTGATAATACTACACCAAATACTGCGATTACCCATAGGTAAGGTAGTAATTTACGTGTAATGCTGTTGACATCTACTTCACAGAAGTTTGCTGTCCAAACGTTCTGTGTATTTGTTGGGTCACCACAACCCTGGATACGTTCAGCAGATAAGAATGCACCCATAACTGCTAGTGGAGATAATGTTCCTAATCCAATAATTAACGCTGCGATACCAGAACCTAAACCGAATAAGTTCATTGGTCCACGGTAAAGTGCTAATGGCGCAAGTAGTGAGAAGAATAGGATGTACGCAATCTTAGACTTAGGTGTTACAGCTAATAAGAATGGATTGAGAACTTCTTTTACCATTGGGTGTGTAACTGCTAAGTAAAGAATACCGATACCTACCATCAAGATCACTGCTGGACCAGCATCTGTGATACCGTCATAGCATGTCTTTGTAAGTGTGTTCATTGCCTTTGCGAAAGATGTTGATGTGAATAGTAATGCCCATGCAATACCAACCATGAATGCAGGGCAAACTGGAACCTTAAGACCTGCAACAAGTACGATTGGGATTAATGGTGTTAACATTGCTAGTCCACCTCTAACACCAGTTAGTTGTGTTGTCTTTACTTCTTGCTTAGCTGGAGCTGAGAATGCAAACTTGATACCGTTCTTCTTGAATTCAACGAAGATTAAGATTAATGTAGCTACTGCTGTAGCTGCCATGAGGTAAATCTCAAAGTTACGAATCTGATCGATTTCAAGTGAGAAGATACCTGCAAACATCTTCCAGTTAGCGATGTTGAATGTTAAACCTGTTGTGAAAGACATTAAGAAGATTGATGCTGCTGATAAAGCAGGAACACCGATAGAAATCAAGATTGGTAATACAATAGAACCAACCATGATGATGGAACCAAGTCCACTTAATGTTGTAAAGAGTAAAGCTACCGCAACACAGAGAATCAGTGTTACGACTAATGGCTTATCGCCACCTAATTCGGCGGATTTCTTAATGATATTTTCTGTAATACCTGTCTTGTTCATTAATTGACCTAACCATGAACCGAAAAATAACCGCCATGATAGCTGCGCCCATACGAACAGTTCCAGCTTCTAGAACTGCCTGCAACCATCCGATTGCTACACCATCAGCGTTTACACCAATTGCTGGAACACCAGCAATCAAAGCAGATTACAACTGCCATTAAAGGTAATGCTAGTAATGTAGGAATCTTTTTTTGTCATCATCAATGCTGCGATGATAACGAAGGCTAAAATAATTAAAATACCTTGAAGCATATTCAAATTCCCCTTTCCTATATGAACACGACTGTTGTCGTTAGTTCCTAAAAAAATAACAATTCATTTCTGACTTTCTCAGCCATAAGTGGTGATAAAGTATCCGTATCTTCTGTGTGTACCTGTATCAGTTCCACATGTTTATTTTTGAAGTTTGAGTTTCTGATAGAACTGAAAGTCCGTACCCATCATGAAGATCTTTTTGATATCAAACATTATACATAACATGTTGAGTAGTTGATTTACTTCCTTTGTCCCTGTGTTTTCTGATAATAATTCTTTACAGAATTCAGAGCGTAGTGGAACTTTCTGTCCATCGATTGTAATCGTTGTAAATACTTTTTCACCAACCATTACATGTGCACAGTTTACATTTTCATGTAGTGTTTCTTCATTGAATGCATTTGTGATTGTAAAGCTACTGCATGTTTCTTCACTGATTGGAATATGTAACTGGTTACTGAGTGCACCTTGTAAACTGATTGTCGCAGATGCGTATCCCGTATCATAAATCGTGTTCAAATCACTAGGCTGTATATCATCGTGAAGTAATAAGCCAATTCCAAGAATGTTATGGTCCGCATAATCGCTTACGGTATCTACAAGTAGTTCAAACAAATCATTTCCTGTTACTCTCTGCTTTGTAATGCATGTTGAAACAAGCGTTTCTAGACACATATCGAAGAGACAAAAGAAGACAGAACGTCTGCTAATTTCAAATACGGCAACACTACCAAAATCTCCAGCGATAGATAAGTCTTTACGGCTTCTACCCTTTTCTACAATCTGCGTACCGGTTTCCACAATGATCCCTTTGCCTAGCAAATCACCAACAATTGAACTAACAGTACTTGGTGATAAACCAGTTTCCTGTGCAAGCTCTATACGTGAAATACTCCTTGCTTGCATGATCTGTTGCATGATTAAATTCGTATTCTGATTTTTTTAATGTCTTTTTAACCCTGATTTTCCCATGCAAACTCCTTTAATTCGGACTCCGAAATAAATCGTACTTTTTAAAATACACCCATCTTACAAGAAATACAATATAAAAATTGAAAACGCTTTCTTTTTTGCATAAAAAAAGTACTCTAGCAAAAGAGTACTTAATTTGATTAGTGATATTCACCTAGTTTTTCTGCGATATCTTTACCATTTAACGCATTGAGTGGAGTACTAGATTGGTTTGCTAGAATTGTTGCCATACCTGCAGCTTCACCCATATCAATGCGGGTTGGAATAATTCTGACACTTGCTCGCATCAAGAACGTTGTAGAGATACATCTACCTGCCACAACGAGGTTTTTCCACTTCATTGGTAACCATTGCACGATATGGAATTTCATAGTAATCGCTCGGTTGATAGGAAATCTGGTGCACCAAACTCTTATTTGCGGAATGGACATCGATATACCAATCCCCACGTGCTACTGCATCTTCGTATCTAGCCTTTCTTGGATAGTCTTCTTCATGCATCAAAAGTTTACCAACAATCTGCCATGATTCTCGTACACCTAGCATATTTGCTACCTGTACTAAATAACAGTTTTCAAATCCTTGCATCATCTCCTTCAAGAAACGAACAAGACGACGGATACACTGATGACCATATATGATAGCAGCAGAACGCTCTAGCGCATGTGTATTATTCTTTAAATCCACTAGGTGTGGACAGTTAAATGACATTACCCCTGTCTTATCAGGAATTGTAAAGTTTTGGAAATAGTGTAGATCCTGTGGAATCAGAATACCTGCCTCTACACCCTTGCGAAATAGTGGCTCCATCGCAAAAATTCTTGCCAGCTACCATCGCTGATTCAAACTGGTCACCCTTGATACGATGAATACTGTATGTATCATCTAGTGAGAATACGTATTCACGATATTTCTCAATATCGATACCACCTACCTCAAAACGTAATGAAGTAATCTGGTTGTTTCCCTCCTCATCACCACATAATACTTCTACACCAGATAGACGTGATAACACTGCATCACCACTGGCATCAACGAACTGTCTTCCACCAATCGCAACTAAGCCTTCAATCGTATTTGCGATCACATACTGAATCTTTTTGTCTTCTAAAATCACATCACAAACAGAGGCATCATACAGTAACTCACCACCACAGCTTGTATACAGACTTTCCCATGCATCTGCCATTGCCTCTGCAGAGAACCATCTTTGCGCAGTTCCGTGTTGGTCACGTGTTTCACCATATTTCTTCATCTCATTTTCAAGATCGTAGAAATTCTGATGATGATTTGTAAAGGATCGCATCATTGGTGTTACAAGTGCATTTGTGGCACTACCACCTAATCGAATCGCCTTATCAATAATTAATGTAGAAAAGCCATTCTTAGCTGAAGTATAACCAGCAGAACTACCTGCACTACCTCCACCGACAATGACAGTATCATAGGTTTTTAAAACCTTTAGCTCTCTTGCGCCATATTGAATTTTCGTTTCCATAATTTTTCCATCCTTGTATTTGTTTTTAGTTATGCCCCAAAAAGAACAGATTGTCAAATACTCTTTGAGGTGTATACAATGAAACTATCAGGAGTAAAAAAATATATGAACGATAAACAAATTTTAGACGCAATCAAGGGACAATTAATTGTCTCTTGCCAAGCGATACCTAGCGAGCCATTACATAGCAGTTACATCATGTCTAGAATGGCTTATGCCGCATATTTAGGTGGTTCCAAAGGAATTCGTGCTAATAGCGTAGAGGATATCATTGAGATTAAAAAGACAGTTGATTTACCAGTGATCGGTATTATCAAAATCGACTATGAAGATGCACCGGATGTATACATCACACCAACAATGAAGGAAGTTGATGCGTTAGTCGAAATTGGTGTTGAAATCATAGCCATGGATGCCACAAAGCGTACACGTTCTGGTCAATTAGACCTAGATACCTTCTTCAAGGCAGTACGTGAAAAATATCCAGATCAATTATTCATGGCAGATTGTTCCAACATTGAAGAAGGCATGCATGCGGCAGAGATTGGTTTTGACTTAATTGGCACAACGATGGCAGGCTATACAGAGTACACAAAGGGCTGCAGCCTACCACCATACCGAATGATTAAGACACTGGTAGAACAGTGTGGTAAACCTGTTATTGCGGAAGGAAATATCTCAACACCTGAACAGTGCCGTCATGCGATGGACATTGGTGTACACGCTGTCGTTGTTGGTTCCGCAATCACTAGACCACTTGAAATTACAAAGAAGTTTAAGGCGGCTTTAGATGCGTAAAATTGTTACTCTAGATATTGGTGGTACAAACATCAAAGTGGGAATCTTTGAAGATGAAGTACTCGTACAGGAGGCAGAAATTCCAACGCTTGCGAAACAAGGTGCAAAAGATGTAATTGACCGCTGTATTACATTTATCAAACAATATATGCCGTGTGATGGCATCGGTATTAGCACCTGTGGACAGGTAAATAACGACGATGGTTCTATCCACTACGCAAATGAAAACATGCCAGGTTATACCGGCATGCAAGTAAAGAAAATATTCGAAGATAAATTCCATGTCAAAGTCACAGTTGAAAATGATGTATACGCCGCAGCTCGTGGTGAAAACCAATACAGCGCGAGCAAAGGCTACAAAGATTTTATTTGTCTAACCTACGGCACTGGCATTGGTGGAGGTATATACCTAAATGGTCATCCATACTATGGTGTAGGTAAGTCTGCAGGTGTTATGTTAGGGTGGTATGATATTGCAATCAACAACAGTTAATAAACCATGGGATGGTAGTTACAGAATCTCTCGCATCTACAACTGCGCTCATCAAAAATGCACAGCAAGTTAATCCATGCATTACAAATGGAAGAGTTCTATTTGAGCACTTAGATGAGCCTAAAATCAAAGCAGTATTAGATGCTTGGATTGAACAAATTGCGATTGGTTTATGTTCATTAACACACGTATATAACGTACCACTATTCATTCTTGGTGGTGGTATACTCGAACAAGAATATGTATTTAACAATATAAAAAGCATATCAAAAAAATATGTTATTCAGGGCTTTGATGGTGTACAAATCCATCAAGCAAAGCTTGGTAACAAAGCAGGTATCTATGGTGCACTGGCATTAAATATCAATAGATAAATACAGCAAAAGGAGTGAATTCACTCCTTTTTATGTTTATTCAGCGTGTGTTAAATTGCGTTCTTCCGCATCATAATATACAGGGTTTACTAAACGGATATAACATTCATCACCCACTGCCAATACTTGGTGGTGTGGTGCTTGAATCTTTAATTCCTGTGTACCTAAACTTACATAGTATTCTGTATATTCAGATAAGATAATACGCTTTGTTATCTTTGTCTTGATGCCAGACTCATGATTGATTTCAATCTCACTAGGTCTAGTCGCAAGTTTCACTGCTTTATCCATGTGTTTGATATCACATGGTAGTGGTTGTGTTGTATCACCATCGGCATATACCTTGCCATCTCTATACACAACCTTTGTAAAGTTAGATTCGCCCAAGAAGTTATGCACGAATAAATTTACTGGCTTGTTATAGAGTTCTTGTGGTGTGCCGATTTGGATAATTTCACCCTTGTTCATTACAAGTAGACGATCAGATAACGCTAAGGCTTCTGACTGGTCATGCGTTACGAATACGATTGTGAAGTTGTATTCCTTTTGTAGACGCTTGATTTCAAAACGCATACTTTCTCTCAACTTTGGATCAAGGTTAGAAAGAGGCTCATCTAATAATAAGATACCAGGGTTAACAACGATAGAACGTGCTAACGCAATTCTCTGCTGTTCACCACCAGATAAATCAGATGGGAATACCTTTGCTTGGTCTAATAAGTTCGTCTGTTTAAGCGCAAGATTTACACGTTCCTCAATCTCTGCCTTTGGACGTTTTTTTGAACTTGTAAAGGGAATGCAACGTTATCAAATACGTTTTAAGTGTGGCCATACAGCGAATGCCTGGAACACCATTCCTAAGTTACGGTGTTCAGGTGGAACGTATAAGTTCTTTGCCTTGTTAGATACAACCTTACCCTCTAAGCGAATTTCACCATCACTTAAATCTTCAAAACCTGCAAGCATACGTAAAGTTGTTGTCTTACCACAACCAAGAAGGACCTAAAAAAACGAGAAACATTCACCCTTCTTAATTATTAGGTTAAAGTTATTTACGGCTGTAACTGTACCTAGTGTTTTGGTCGTATAGTCTTTTCTTACATTAATTAATTCAATCTGATTCATACTTATACGCCCTTTCTTTCCTTCGTAATAAAGTTAATAATCCAGTTTACAACAACGATCAATAAGATTGTTAGAGTTGCAAGTGCTGAAGCCTGTGTAATATATCCATCACTACGTAACATGTAGATAGCTACACCTAATGTTCTTGTATATGGTCCATACAAGAGTGAACTTGTTGTTAATTCACGCATTGCTGGCAAGAAGATTAGGAAGAAGCCTGATAACATCGCAGGACGAATGAGCGGAAGTGTAATATCCTTGAGGGATTCTGTATGAGATGCACCGCAAGAACGTGAAGCCTCTTCCAATGATGGGTGTACCTGTCTTAAGGCAGCAGAAGCTGCGTTCATAGAGAATGACAAGTAACGTGCAATATATGCAATGAAGATAATCCACAATGTGTTATATAAGTTAATATTTAAAATCTTACCAGACCATGCAAGAATGACACCGATTGCAAGTACTGTTCCTGGTAAAGAGTATGGAAGTGTAGCTAAGAATTCCAAAGCACCCTTTCCCTTTGGCTTGATCTTGATGATTACATAAGCAATCATTACACCTAGTAACATCGCAAAGATACCTGAGCTTACTGCTAGAATCAAGGAGTTGGAAACACCATCACGAACCATCTTGTTGTTGAATAAGATATTTGTGTAGTTGCTGAAGTCAAAGTTACTTGGAACAAGTGGTAAACCGTAAGACTTCAATAGACCAACTAAGAAGATCATTCCTAATGGAACTACTACGATGATAACTAATGTCACGATAGAGATAATCAAGAGAGGAATCTTAGCGGAACGTAATTTAATTACGGTTGGACGCATACTCTTACCCCTTGATAATGTCATAACTTCCAGACTTCAAGATAGCCTTCTGTAATACTAGTGCTACAGATACAACAACAACTAATAAGATTGATAGAATTGTTGCTTCACGAATACCTTGGAAGTCACCAGCTGCACGGTTAATGAGTTGGAAGATACGTGTTGGTAATGTGTAGATATTCTGTGAGAATCCTAAGATAGAAGGAACACCGAAGTGTGATAATGATGAGATCATAATCAATAACGCGCCAGATGAAATTGCGAGGCTTAACAAGTGGTAATGTAATCTTACGAATAACATATCCCTGTGATGCACCAGCAATACGTGCAGATTCTTCTAGTGTTGGATCCATTCTCTCTAATGCACTTACTACCTGCATGAATACAAATGGGAAGTAGTAAGAAACTTCAACGAAGATAATTCCCCAGATGGAGTTGATGTTAATAGGTGCCTTTGTTAAGTGGAATGTAGACATTAACCAGTTATTTAAATATCCACCTCTACCCGATAACAATAAGTCCCAAGCCATGGCTCCAAAGAATGGAGGAAACATGTATGGAATACTAAATAATGCACGCATGAATCCCTTCATAGGAATATCACTACGTCCTAGCAACCATGCATAGAACAAGCCCATGATGGTACCGAAAATTGTTACCCAGAATGCAATGGAGATTGTATTCCACATCGCACCGATATTTTCTTTATTCAATAGAACTTTGAAGAAGCTATCTAATGCTAGTTTTCCATCTACGAATAAAGCATTTACGATAATGGAGGCAACCGGAACGATCGCAATAATCGCAAGGATGATAAAGCTTGCGATAATCATAATTTTATCTAAAGAAAACTTACGACCGTCTAACGCAGCTAAATCATTATTTAACGTTTTACGCTTAAACATTATGCCTCCTCCTTTTCATAATAGAACTTACGAACAAACTTTAAGCCAACTTCTTGGCCTTCCTTTGCCTTGCCGTACTTCATTACATCTAAAGCAGATTGTTGAAGACGGATTTGTTTATCACCTAATTGAATAAAGTAGTTTGTAATATTTCCTAGGAAAGTTTCTGTAACTACCTTAGCCTTGATAGGACTTTCGTTATCAAATACGGCATCCATTGGTCTAAATGCTAATTGATATGCCTTTGTAGGTTTTTCGAGTGCAGACTTTTCATCTAACTTCACTAATCCATTTTCCGCATTAATATAGATACCATCTTCCTTCATCACAACATCTACGAAGTTAGAAATACCTACAAATTCAAAGATATAACGATCCTTAGGCTTCATAACGATATCGTAATCGTTACCTAACTGGCGGATATTACCTTGTTGATCCATAATCGCAAGACGATCACATAACTCTAAAGAAGCTTCTTGATCATGTGAGATATATACGATTGTTGTACCAATTGTTGCCTGAATCTCACGAATTTCCTTCAACATCTCTTGACGTAGTTTCAAATCTAAGTTTGTGATTGGTTCATCTAAAACGATTAATTCTTTTTGATGATACAAGTGCTCTGGCAATCGCAACACGTTGCTGTTGTCCACCGGACAACTGTGATGGTAAGTGGTTAGCATAGCCTTCCATCTGTACCTGCTTGAGCGCATTCATTGCGATTTCCTGCATTTGTTTCTTATCCATTCTCTTCTTCTTTAATGGATACTTTACGTTTTCCAATACTGTTAAATGTGGCCATACCGCATAGTCTTGGAATACAACACCAATATTTCTTCTCTCTGGTGGGATATTAATTCTCTTTTTTTAGCGTCGAAGACACAAGTTTCTCAATAAAAATGGACCCTGTTTCAGGCTTGATAAAACCACAGAGAAGTCTAATCAATGTAGTTTTACCGCATCCTGAGGGTCCAATTACACCCATAATTTCGCCATCATTTACTTCTAATGATAGGTTTTGGATAATCTTTTTGTCTCCATAGCTAAAAGATACATCGTTAAATTGTACTTTTTGCCATGGTTTTCTCCTAGTTGTTTTATTTGAAAATCTTGTCGAACTTTTCTAAGATTTCTGCACTCTGTTCAGCGATTGCCTTGTCATCCGCAACCATTGCACGAGCGATAATTTCATCTAATGATAGTGTGCCTTCCTTCTTAACATCTCCACGGATTGGCATTGTGTCATTCTTCGCAAGAATTTCTTGTCCTTCCTTAGAAAGGATGTAGTCATATAAAAGCCTTACCACCTTCTGGGTTTGGTGAGTTTTTGAGTAATGCGATTGGACTAGATACAGCGATTAGATCCTTTTCTGGATATGTGAAACGAATTGTAGAACCCTTATCTGCTAGAGACTGTGTAACGTAGTCAACACCAATTGCAACCTTATAAGCAGCTGCTGCTACCTTTGTATGTGTAGAAGTTGTACCTGATTCTAATTCAGCACCGTGTTCCTTTAACTTCTCGAAGAATTCAACACCATATTCTGGATTGTTCATCAAGCTAGCTACTAAGTAGAATGTTGTTCCGGATTCACCCGGGTCTGTCATAACGATCTGGCCCCTCGAAGTCATCCTTTAATAAGTCTTTCCAAGTCTTTTGGAACTTCGTTTTCTGGAACTGTGTTTGTGTTTGTTGTTAATCCCATAACGACAAGACGTGCACCTGTGTAGAAGTGTTCTGGATCCTTGAACTTTGCGTCGATACTAGCAGCTTCTGGTGATTCATAAGCTTCTAAGATTCCCTGTTCCTTGAAAGTTACATAGTTGGATGGGTCACCAATCCATACTAAGTCAGTTGCGATTTGACCGGACTGCTTTTTCTGTAGCAATCTTTGTCGCAACCTTAGATGTGCCCGACTGCGTAGTAGTCTAAAAGAATATTCTGGGTGAGCAGCTTCAAATCCTTCCTTTAAAGCTTCTAACTGTTGTTCCTTTAATGAGGAGTACAACATAACCTTTGACTTTCCACCTGAGTTAGTATTTTTCAGTTGTTGTAGTGGGAAGTTGATGCAGGTTTGTTTGTGCATCCAATTAACATTGCGGATGCCGCAAGTAGTAAGAAAAATTTTTCATGATTTCTTTCCTCCTGAGTTCACTTACTAATCATATTGTAGGAATACTAGTTCATATTTAAAACTTAAAAAAATTGTGATATTATGTGAATATCAATTATTTAAATATCTAGAAAAAGTGCCTACTTATGAATGAATCTACGAAATTACAGAACAGTATTGATAGATTACGAAAAGCGATTGATTCTGATTATCGCATTATTTTTTTCATCTTCGTAACTCTATTGTTGTTTTAAGAGTATCAATGACTCAAAAAAAGAAAAAGTTTGATTGATTATCACATTAAAACACAAGAAAACTTCAAGAATCTGATGGCACACTCCTTAGATACTGTTCGTTATGCAGCATATAATACCTTCTATTCAAGTGAAGCCATCAGTTTACGTAACGCAACTGATTTATCCCCAACACAAGCCACAAAATACCTACGTACCTTACATGCTTTAGATAGTACAAACCCATTTATTCATTCTATTTACCTATTAAACAAAGCTTCGAATACGGTATATACAACCAGTTCAGGTTCATCCGTTTTAGAACAATTTCATGACAAGGATGCTTTTTACGCCTAACAGCCATTTATTGCGCCTACGCCAACTATCGAAGAACGTATGGGTTTATACATTACAATTTACGGATTTTTCGAGATACACAAGTATCCATGGTTGTAAATATTGACGCTTATTTATTCAATCGTTCCCTATTTAGAGATACAGAGGCTACTGAATTTATATACGAACCAGAAATGGATAAGTTTTTTAGTTCATCTGCAGATTCTAGTCTACCGATTGAAACCCTAGACTTTACTTCCGATAATGATAGTCACTTCAAAACCATCGGTGACTATGTATACTTCTACTCTTACCAACAGGACTATAGTTTATATATCATCAAACAGGTTAAATCCAATACTATCATCAGTAGTATTTCTTCGTATCTTCCATTATTTTTTTAGAGATTATTGTCATTACCTTCATCCTAATCTTAATTCTGGGATATTTCATCAATAAGTATTACTACACACCTCTCTATGAAATCATGGATAAGTTTGAGCTTAAATCATCTTCTAAAAAAATAGTGTAAATAACGCTGTTACACTTTGGATTCATGACCAACAACACAAGATGGAAGAAGCGATGCACAAAGCAAAGCAGGACTATCTTACAAAACTACTCTTGAATCAAAAGCTTCCTCTATTAAGAAATAACTTGGATTTTGATACAACAAGCGACATCTACATCTGTATCTTAGATAATCTAACCAACAAAAAAATATCCTTACATTATTTGGTGACAATAAAGAAGTACACACCATTAACAACCTACATACCGTCATCTCAAATACAGTAGATATTGATGAGCTTTCTAATTATGCGAAAACACATCACATTAAGGTATTCCTCGGTGACCCAAAACCTTTCTCAAGAGTATATACCTCGTATCAAAAACTATCCCAACTCTATTACCTACGTATCTTAGATTCTACTAAATTCTTCTATACAGAATCTGATATGCCACATTTCATGACAAATTTCTCTACAATTCAAGAAGCAGAACAACAATTACTATATACACTCGAGCATGGTCGCAAAGAAGAAATAACAATATCCTTCCAAGAGTGGTTTAATCTAATGAAATCCTTGCATTACAATTCGCTATTATTCTTCTATACAAAGTTATATTCTGGCTTACGTGATCGTATTCGTTCTATCACATCCATATCAAGCTTACCAACCTACCAATTTGAAAATAAGCTCAATACAATTACAGATATCCAAGAGATTAACTCATATATTTTAAATCTCATGCATGCATATAGTCAGTATCTTGCAAATATGAAAGAAGAAAAGATACTTGATCTTGTATCGAATGCGAAGGCATATATTGATGAGCATTTGTGTGATACAGACTTAACTGCAGATAGTGTTGCGGACTCTATGGATTATAACGCCACCTATTTAAACCGAATCTTTAAGTCTCAATACGAAATGTCTATGAAAGAATACATCAATATCAGCCGTGTTGAACTAGCAAAGAAACTTCTTGTCGATACAGATTTATCCACGTTAGAAATCTCTGCACAACTCGGTCTAGAAAACTCAAATTACTTCTATACATTCTTTTAAGAAACATACAGGTAGTACACCTAATCAATATCGTATCGATCATAAACAAACATAAACATGAGTGTATTGATACTCATGTTTTTTTCCTTCTGAAACCACCGTATTTTTATTTTTATATTTTTTTCATGTACAATAAAAACCAAGCTATTATATAAAAAAGAAGGGGGCTCAATTTATGGAACTTAATTATAGAAAATGTGCAGAAGAAATCTTTGCGACACTAGGTGGTAAAGAGAATATTATCAGTGCTGCACACTGTGCTACACGCTTACGTCTAGTGATTGCGGACAACAGTAAAGTTGACGTAAAAACGCTAGAGAATGTTCAAGGTGTACAGGGTGTATTTAATTCCAGTGGACAGCTACAAATTATTATCGGAACTGGCACTGTTAATAAAGTTTATGATGAATTTATTGCGATTAGCGGAGTAACTGGTGGCAGTAAGGATGATGTTAAGGCTGCAGCCGCTTCTCAAATGCCATGGTGGAAACAACTCATCAAGACACTTGGTGATGTATTCGTACCTATCTTACCGGCGATTGTAGCTGCCGGCTTAATGATGGGTCTTGTAGAAGCGTTAGGTAAGGCTATCCCATCCTTTGCGTCAACAGACTGGTATGCATTCTTAGATATGGCTTCTAATACATCCTTTGCATTCCTACCAGTACTTGTTGCGGTATCTGCAGCACATGTATTCGGTGGAAATATCTTCTTAGGTGCAGTTATTGGACTTATGATGGTTCACCCGAGCACTAACAAACGGTTGGTCAGCCGCAAACGGATATGAAGTTTGGTATCTATTTGGTAAAGGCATCAATATCTTTGGCTATACACTTGGACAAGTAAACCAATTAGGGCTACCAAGGACACGTAATCCCAGTTGTGATTGCCGTATGGGTAATGAGTAAGATTGAAATCAAACTACACAAGATTGTCCCTGAAATGATTGACTTATTCGTAACACCACTTACAACTGTATTATTAACAGCCCTAGCAACATTCATGATCATTGGACCTGTATTTGCGGCACTAGAAACATGGGTATTATCTGCCGCAACAGTACTCGTTGCTAATCCTTTTGGAGCTCTAGCAATGGGTGCTCTCTATCCAATTACTGTTGTCATGGGTCTACATCACATGTATAACACGATTGAATTAGGAATGCTTAGTACAGGCGCATTGAACACATGGATGCCAATCGCTTCTGCTGCAAACTTTGCACAATTTGGCGCCTGCCTAGCAGTCGGTCTAAAGACAAAGAGCGCAAAGCGTAAGACAATTGCGATTCCATCCGCATTATCCGCTTCCTTAGGTATTACAGAACCAGCTATCTTCGGTGTAAACTTACGTTTGATGAAGCCATTTGTATTCGCTGCGATTGGAGGTGCAGTCGGTGCTCTCGTAGGAGCTATCTTCCACATTGGCGCAACAGCCAACGGTGTCACTGGTATTCCAGGCTTCCTCATTGCATCTAACCCACTTACATATACAATCCTACTACTCGTAGCAGGCGGAACATCCTTTATCTTAACATTCTTATTCTGGCACGAAGATGATGTGACGGAAGAACCACAAACAACTACAACACCAGCACCATCCGCTTCCGTAGAAACTATCATCACTACTGAAAAAGGTACAGTCCTTTCTCCAGTGAAGGGAAAAGTTATTCCTGCAAGTGAAATCCCAGATCCAGTATTTGCAGGTGAAGCAATGGGTCAATCCGTTGGTATTGTCCCAACAGAAGGAACAGTTTACGCTCCATTTGATGGAACAGTGATGATGTTATTCCCTACAAAGCACGCAATTGGATTACAATCTAAGGACGGTTTAGAAGTACTCATTCACGTCGGTGTTGATACAGTACAGATGAATGGCGAAGGCTTTGAAGCATTTGTAAAACAAGATGATGTTATCCATGCTGGTGATAAATTAATTACTTTCGACCGTGCTAAGATCAAAGACGCAAATCATCCAGATACTGTGATCGTTGTGTTAACAAATAGTGCTAACTTCGAAAAGATCGAAAAAGCCGTATAAATACTTAAAATATATTTTTGAAAAGATATAGTAATTATTTTCATAAAACTATATCTTTTTTCATATTTTTTTCATTTTATATATAAAATTTCTAAAAGAATTTGGTATGATAAGGACATTATTAAAAGGGGTATAACTTATGGAACGTGAAAAACTCTCATCACGCCTCGGCTTTATCTTATTATCCGCAGGTTGTGCAATTGGCTTTAGGCAACGTCTGGAGATTTCCGTACATCGTCGGACAATATGGTGGAGCAGCCTTCGTACTAATCTATATTGCATGTTTAATATTACTAGGTCTACCAATCATCATTATGGAATATGCGGTTGGTAGAGGTAGCCAAAAAAGTCTTGCCCTCGCCTTTGATGAATTAGAACCAAAAGGAACCAAGTGGCATATCTACAAATGGTTCGGTATGGGCGGCAATTACTTGCTTGCGATGTACTATACAACTATCACAGGCTGGTTATTACTATACTTCTTCAAGACATTACGTGGAGACTTCAATGGTTTAGACGCAACTGCAGTTGGCGAACAATTTAGTAACCTAATGAATCAACCACTTACAATGTTTATCTTCATGGCAATTACAGTCATACTCTGTTTTGGTATCTGTTCTAAAGGACTACAAAACGGAGTAGAGAAAATCACTTCTAAGATGATGGTTGCCCTACTCATCTTAATGGTAGCACTAGGAATCAACTCCATCTTCTTAAAAGGAGGACAAGCAGGGACTCGAGTTCTACCTCAAACCAAATTTCGCAGCGATTCAAGAGGTAGGGATTGGTAAAGTTATCTTCGCAGCGCTTGGTCAATCCTTCTTCACACTTAGTATCGGTATTGGCGCAATGACAATCTTCGGCAGCTATATCGATAAAAAAACGTACACTAGTCTGGCGAAGCATTACACGTACTAGGACTAGATACACTTGTGGCAATCATGGCAGGCTTCATTATCTTCCCAGCGTGTTTTCGCATTTGGTGTAGAACCATCACAAGGACCAAAACTTATATTCGTGACATTACCAAATATATTTAACCACATGTTCTTAGGACAATTATGGGGAGCATTATTCTTCTTATTCATGTCCTTCGCAGCTCTTTCAACAGTTATCGCTATCTTCCAAAATATGATTGGCTTTAGCTCTGATCTAACAAAAGTATCCGTTAAGAAATCCTCACTCATCAACGCAATCGTCATTATTGTATTATCACTACCATGTATATTAGGATTTAATGTATTGCAAAACATTACACCGTTAGGTGCAGGCACAAATATTATGGACTTAGAAGACTTTATCGTTAGTAATAACCTACTACCAATTGGCTGTCTAATCTATCTCCTATTCTGCACAAGCAAATATGGATGGGGCTTTGGTAACTTCCTTGCAGAAGCAAATGAAGGAAAAGGCATCAAATTCCCTAAATGGGCACGCCTTTATGTGACCTATATTATTCCACTTATCATCATGTGGATCTTTATCCGGGGATATATCAGCACATTTATGAAATAAACAAAGATAGTGTAGAATTTTTCTCTACACTATCTTTCTTTATGAATACTAATTTTAATACTGCATTAATTGTTTACAACCTTGAGTCCTAAACTATTCGCTACTTCTTCTGCCTTTGATCCCTTAGGGTGTACGAATCTCGACATCTGGATTATTACTTGCTGTGAAATAAAAATACATCCGTGATTTCTTTTTACACTTGCAGGAATTTCTATATACTTAATTACTTTTTGCATTCGCAAATACATTAATTCCAATTTCCTGCATTCCCTCTGGGAACTTAACGAATTCTAGGGAATTACATCCGTTGAATGCATTATCACCTATACGTTCTAAAGAACTACCTAAATGGATAAATTTTTAGATTTACATCAAGAGTAAATGCAGATTTAGAGATAACTCTAACTGTATCTGGTAATACGATTGCCTCACAAGTTTGATTATTTGCTAAGCCACGCTCTGCAATCGCAATGACTGGTTTTCCATTAATGGTTTTTGGTACATTGATAACTTTATCTTCTGAACTACAACCATAAATAGCATAGCCTTCTTGCCATTCTTCATATGTGAAGTACTTTTCATCTGTCTCTGGGAAGTCTTTGAAGTTTCTTCTCAGTTACTTCAGAGTTGTTTGTTGTAGCTGTATTGTTTTTTCTGTTTCCTTTGTTTCTGTAGTTGAAGTACGTGTTGTAGTATCTTGTTATGGTTCCTTAGGGTCCACAGCCTACTAAACCTGATAAGAGTACTACTACACATAAGCCCGATAATAGTTTCTTGTTCATACTATTCCCTTTAGTCATTTACTACTTTAAGACCTAGACTATTCGCTACTTCTTCTGCCTTTGATCCTTTAGGTGTATGGATTTCTACATCTGGATTACAATTTTTTTACAAAATAGAATAAGTCTGTAATTTCTGTAACACTTGCTGGAATTGTAATGGATTTAATTGACTCTGTACCCCAGAATACTAATGTTCCAATACTCTTTGTGCCTTTAGATTTACTATCCCAAAAGACTACACATCCTCTATTCTGAAACTTTGAGGCATATTCAAACATCTCGATATTTCTCAAAATGCCTGCTTTCTTATCTTCCTATTCTTGTTTTGCTTGATTATATGTTGCTACATCTTGATTGTACTTATTAACCTTAGCATCATACTCATCTTTTGATTGTTTCTTTATATCTTCATATTGTTTAATAGATTGCTCTAACTGTTGTTTCTGCTGTTATTCTGCTTGTTGTGCCTCTTGTAAAGAGTTATAAACAGTTGTACTCTCTTCAAATGTAATATTAGGATACTTCTGCTGTAATTCCTTGATGTAATCTAAGAATTGTTGACTTGTTACATCCTTGTTCTTCTCTTCTGCGTAAGTTTGTACAATACTATTTTGAATAAGTGCTACTGTACCTACACTTTGTGTTAACGCTAGTGTCCCTAACATTACTGCCTTTGTTAAACTTTTTTTCTCATTTATTTATCTCAATCTCCTTAATTTAAAAAAAGACTATGAGTAAACATAGTCTATTTCTTAACCATTAATTCGCCAAGTAATTAATTTTTCCTACCTTCAATCTTATACTATTCAAACACAACCATATTTGCTTGCATTATATCTGTATTCTTAAGGTTTTCTGCTGTTACAGAACCTGCTTTTTGCATGTACCTTTAATTCAGGGGCTACCTGACTTTGGAAGGCAGAACAAGTTAGAAAGTTTGGTAACATTTGATGGTAAATAAATATCTTTTAAATTTTCTCCACCAAATACCCATGCATCAATTGTTTCAAGTGATTCTGGAAGTACAACCTTTTCTAAAGATGGTAATTCACGCATTGCATCTTCACAGAGAATAGATAAAGACTTACCAAATTCAATATACTTTAATTTTTGGATTGCCAGATAAAGAAGATTGTCTAACAGAGATTAAACTATCTGGAAGAACAATTGCTTCTACATTAGGCATATTGGATAAAGAATGAGGATTAATCATCTTTACCGGTCTACCATTAATTTTTAGATGGTACATGTACTACTCTTGATTCTGAGAAACAACCTGTAATGTTATAACTATTTGTATATTCGTTCCACTCATACTTGAAGTAGTTCTTACTTGTTTCAGGGAAATTCCTGAAATTTTTCTTCTGTAATTTCAACACCAGTTAAATCTGGTTCAGGCTTTTTCATCTTCTGGTTCTTCCTTAGGCTCTACATAAAGCTTAGTACCATATTCGTTTTGTAACGTATTCGCCTTCTCCATCATTTTTGAACCCCATCTTTTGGAACTATTTTTCTGTTTGTTGTGATGTATTTGTTCCTTCCTCAGGGCTGTTAGATGCCTGCTTACGTTCACCACATCCTAATAACATTAAAATAGCAAATGCTGACAATAATAATTTCTTCATTTATTTCTCCTATTTCTTATTGATTGTAACAAATTCATCTAAGAGTTTGGTTGCTAACTTAACAACTTCATCTTGACTTAAGTTCTTCATATTCTTAATCATAGCATCTTCTGGAATATACTTAGTCCAGAGGCACATATCGTTACCTAGATATAGATATGAATTAATAACTGATGGGCTACCATCTTCTTCCTTACCTGTAAATACTTTTTAATGTATATCCTTTATAATCTACAGTAGAAACTTCATTTCTTCACGGTGCAAGATAAGGATTATCCTTCATATCTAATTCTTCATAGTTACCATTTGTTGAATATGCTAATGATACTTGGAATACATCTTCTAAATCAAATGCGGTCTTTTTCTTTACGCATGCCAGATGTAATCATCCAAAGATGCTCATTTGATTCGATATCTTCTAAAGACATACGTCTATCTTCGCCTAATGTACTATTAGATTCAATCTTTTTTTCATTGCATTATTCCAACGTACAACTTCTTTTATTTTATTTTCTTGGTCGGAAAGAACAGAAATTCCATCTACATAGTAATTCTCAGGGATTTTAACTGAAATATCAAAGTCCCCTGTTTCCATACGAGTAACTTTTGAACCAGGACCTCTACCCATTCCACGAAGATGGAAAGTTTCATACTTGTCTTGATGGAAAACATAATAATCTTCTGACTTATTTCCATATTCTGACTTTTTTTGTTTGTTGTATCCTTCTTTGGAGCTGTTGTTTCTGTTTCCTTTGTTTCTGTAGTTGAAGTACTTGTTGTAGTATCTTGTTTTTGGTTCTTTAGGGTCCACAACCTACCAAACCTACAAGCATGATTCCTGCACATAATCCTGTTAATAATTTCTTGTTCATACTATTCCCCTTTAGTCATTTACTACTTTAAGTCCCATTGTTTTTAGCTACTTCTTCTGCTTTTTGATCCCCTTAGGTGTATGAATTTCTACATCTGGGTTACAGTTATCCACAAAATAGAATAAGTCTGTAAATTTCTGTTACACTTGCTGGAATTGTAATTGTATTTTAATTGAACGACCCATAGAAAGAAAGATGTGATCTTCAATAGTCTCTGTCCCTTCTGGGAATGTCACAGATTCTAAGATACTACAGCCATTAAATGCACTCATCACTCACTTTTCTAGCGAAGTACCTAGATAAACATACTTTTAATTGTCATATCAGCTACAAATGCAGATTTCTCCAAATCAAGCGTACTGTATCTGGTAATACGATTGCTTCACAGTTTTTGCATAGTTACCTAGATCCTCTTTCGCCGATAGCTAATACTGGTTTTACCATTTAATCTCTTTAGGTACTACAACTACTTTTTCTTCAGAAGAACAGCCTTCGATTACGATACCTTCTTGCCATTCATCATATGTGAAGTACTTTTCATCTGTCTCTGGGAAGTCTTTTGAAATTCTTCTCAGTTACTTCAGAGTTGTTTGTTGTAGTTGTTGTGTTATTTTTTTGTTTCCTTTGTTTCGTTTGTAGATGTACTTGTTGTAGTGTCCTGTTTTTGGTTCTTTAGGTCCACAGCCTACTAAACCTGATAAGAGTACTGCTGCACATAAGCCTGATAGTAATTTTTTTGTTCATAAGAATACCCCCTATATTTTTCATGAATAGTATTAATAATATTTTTGTTGTTAATATCAATTAAACTGATTTAATCTTCTCACAATTATATATTGTTGAACACATTGAAATCCTTAAGTATTTATAATTTTAAGATCATTATTACTTTAATTTTTCTAAAAAAATGCCGAAGGCACCACAAATGATATTCACGTGTTTCCTTTCGGCTTTTATTTACGTTTTACTCTTATTGTTTCACAAATTTTAGGATTTCTTCGTACTTATATACACGTAAGTAACATAAAGCACATACCACAATTACAAGTGTGATAATACCACCTAAAATACTATGGATGATTCCTAACACAACACGATAAGCTACCATCGCAAGTACTGTGTAAATCAAACCGTTTGTTATCTTTTGTCCCCCAGTTGCTTGGTATAAGTACCATAGGCCACCAATCACTATTACTAAACATGCGATGTTTAAGAACAATCTAATAATCGCTATCCAACCTAGTGGTGTACATAATATAAGTGCTCTAAGGATTGCGGCCGCAAACAACATATTAATTCCTGTACGATATTGATCCATATATTTCCCTCTATCTTTCTGTTTCTTTAAACGATTCATGTACTTCTGTCGCAACTTCTCGCCCGTCTTTAATTGCGGTTGCGATAGATTGAGGACCTAAATATGCATCCCCTGTTATTAGTACATTTCCTATTGTACTCTGATGTTGACCGGAAGTCAAATTCAATTTTTCATCCAGAACACTAAAGTCTACTTTTTGTCCAATTGCCGCAACGACAAGGTCACATGGAATAATATGTTCACTACCTGCCACTTCGTGCGTTGATCTTCTTCCACTTTCATCTGGTTCACCAAGTTCCATTGTAATAACCTTCACACCAGTTACTTTTTCCCGTCTCATCACGCAATACTTCTTTAATATTTTCTAAGAAATGGAATGTAACTCCTTCATTGCGTGCATCTTTGATTTCGCCCTTGTGTGCTGGCATCTCCGCTTCGCTACGACGATAGATGATTTTTACATCATCCATGATACGTACAAGACTTCTTGAACAATCCATTGCAACATTACCACCACCCCATACAACGGCGTGTTGGTAGTTCTCTTTGTAGAAATCATGCATGTGCTTAATGTTTAAATCATGCAGTAGAGTTAATCCTGCAACACATCCACCTTTTGCTTCAAGACCAAACATATTTTTCTACTTGGGCACCAATAGCAACTACAATACGGTCAAACTTCTTTTGTAAATCACTGAATGGAATATCTTTTCCTATTGTAGTTTGAAAGTGAAACTGAACTCCTGCAGTCGTAAGTTCATCCATCAACTTATCAATAAAACTTGTATTGAAGCGAAACTGTGGAATTCCTGTATAACAAGCACCACCTGCACGATCATTCATATCAAATACTTCAACGTCGTATTCACCAAGTTTTAAAAGGGTTTGAATACTGTATAGGGTTGCAGGTCCCTGCACCAATATATGCAATTTTCTTCTTTGACATTTAATTTTCCTCTAGTACTACTTATTTTTGGTTTGTGCCTTTTGATATCTGTCACAAACCACTTACCATCGTCTTGTTGTTCAAGTGTCATGACAGAATCCTCATTGGTATATTCCTTGTTTTTTTGAAATTTTTCTGTATATACGGAATAAATATTCTCTACAAGTTTTCTCCATCATATACTTTGTGGCAGCTTCTTTACCGTCTTTCTTTTTGATTTCTGTTGCTTCCACTGATAGCGTTGCAATCAGTGCCTTGTATTCTTCACCTGCAAAATATTTTCTGATTTCTGTCGTATTTAAGTAGTCCATTGAGAAGATTACTTCATATTTTCTTTCATTTACTTCTTTTACTTCTTTGATCTGCGGGTTTTCAAAAGATGAAGTTCTGATTTCCTTTTCAATTTCAGCTAGTTTTTTCTTCGCATCATCAGACAAATCTGCTGAAGTTGAAAAACCAGTTGGTCTCTTAAATGATGATTCAATCGCATCGCACATCTTTTGAACATCTTCACTGGATTGATCTTTTCGCCTTCGCGATATCTCCGCTATCTAATGCGTTGATAAATATTTCTGCAGTCTTTTTAGCTTGTGCTTCAGGTGTTGGCTTACCACAACCCGCCAAAACCAATAGCATTGTTAACATTAACTTTGTAAATTTCATAATATACCTCACGTTTTTCTGTATTCTACTGTATCATATTTCTGCTCAATATGATTTGAATTCAGTATTGATATTACGTATAATAATTACGTCGCCGACATAGCTCAGTTGGTAGAGCAACGCACTCGTAACGCGTAGGTCGCAGGTTCAATTCCTGTTGTCGGCACTATTAGACTAAAAAGCATCTCCCTTTGTATGCATGATATGCATTTGCACATGGAAGATGCTTTTTATTTTTATTTTTCATTATACTTTCTTTAACTCTAAATGAACGCACTCAACATCCGACATGACCGGTATGTATTCCGTACCACGTTTTTTTGACGTGTTTCTGCACCCTTACCTGTAATCAAGATAACTGTATTACCTTGCGCATTTGCAGCGTCTTCCACAGCTCGTGCAATGGCTTGTTTTCGGTCGATAATGATTTCGTATGGTGTCTTTTTCTTTTTCAACTGCTATTGCAATTTCCTGGGCAATTGCCAGTGGATCTTCTTCCCCAGCATCTTCTTCAGTTAAGTAGATGTAGTCAGCGTACTTACCCTGCAATTTCTCCAAGGTCATGACGGCGATCTTGTGCCTTCTTACCAGGGCAGCCAAAGATAATCGTTACACGATATCCGGGATATTCGTTTCGTACAGATTCAAATAATTTCTGAAAGGATAACTGGTTATGTGCGTAGTCTACAATTGCAGTTATCTTTTGGTCGTTTGATGTATAGATTTCCATACGTCCAGGAACCTTTGCTTGATAGAGTCCTACTTGAATGTCACTAACAGGAATATCATACAAACGTGCTATTGCAATTGCACATAGTGCATTGGATACGTTAAATAATCCTGGCATCGATAGTTTAAACTCGTCATCAAAGTCACTTCCACGAACATTGAAGACAATATCATTTCCGACTTTATGAACATTGTAACCATAGAAGTCGGCAACTTCATTTGTTTCCGAGAACGTAATTACTTTCTTACTAGCTTTCGCTGCTTCTAAAATCTCTTCACAATGCTCAGAATCTAAGTTTACAAGTCCATATGTGCACTGGTCAAAGATACGTAACTTGGACGCAAAGTAATCTTCCCATGTAGGGATGCTCTACAGAAGATACATGATCATAACCAATGTTCAAAAACGCAGCTACTGAGAAGTTTACCCCTAATACACGGTCATACTTCAATGCTTGTGAAGATACTTCCATCGTCACAAAGTCAATATTTGACTCAACAGCATTTCTGAAGTGTCTTTCTAAATCGAGTGGCTCTGGTGTTGTTAGGTGTGATTCAAAAACGCTCAACACCATCATAAGTACCAATCGAAGAAATCACTGCACTTTCTTGTTTCTCAACACGTTTTAAGATATGTATCTAAAATTGTCTTTACATAATATGTCGTTGTAGACTTTTCCTTTTGTGCCAGTCAGTCCAATGACATTCAGTTCTTTCCATGGATCGTTGTAGTACATCGTCGCAAGGTTTGCCATTGCATAACGTACGTTTGTTAGTGGAATCCATGGAATATTTACTTCAGGATATTCTACTTCACTTAAATATGCAAAGGCCCCCTTATTAACCGCATCTTGTAAGTACTGCGCTTTAAAATGCACGCCCTTTGCACAAGAATAATGTATTACTAACAACCTGCTGCGAATCACAGGATACAAGTTCTACAACAGTATTCATGCATGTATCGGATAAGTTAACATCACCTAATACATTTTTTTCTTGTAAAAGTGAGATATAGTCTTTTAATAAGTATTTCTTCATCTAAACCTCCTATACATGTAGTGGTTCACGGTCAAAGAAGCGAATGCATTCCTCTGCTAAAACCTCCATCGCATCAATATAGAATGAAGGGAGTCCATGATATTCACGGTATACAGATAGTTCTGTACAGCCAAGGATTGCACAGTCACAACCAGCATCTCTTACTGCTCTATCGATAGCCGCAAAACTATGACGATTCCCCTTTTCTCCACGTTTAATTTCATCGTAAATTAAGGACATAACCTTTTTTTGTGTCTCGGCATCCGGTTGCCATGCTTGCATACCAGCCGCTTCAATTTCACGATGATATACGCCTGTCTTAATTGTGCCATCAGTCGCAAGTATCGCTACCTTCTTATGATTTGTTTGTGCCAATCGTTTTACCGTTTCTCGTGGCATATGAATAATTGGAATAGAGATTTCATTCTGTAAACGATCTGCGAAGTAGTGTGATGTATTACATGGAATCGCAATACAGCAGCTACCACAATTCTCTAACAAATGACAATCATGTAACATGCGTTCATATACAACATTCTCATTACCAGATAGAATTGCAGTTGTACGGTCTGGCATCTTTGTGTCCGATAGTATCATAGTTGGAATATGGTCTTGGTCGCATGATGCATCAGTACGATCTAGAATCCACTGATATAAAATTTGTGTTGCCTGTGGACCCATTCCACCTAAGATACCTAATTTATCTTTTGTCTGTTCCATACATGATACCTCTATGATTTCTTTACTGCGTATGTCTCGTAATTCTTTCTTTGTCTCTTTAAGTTATACCAAACCCATAAGCGATGGAAGAGATTCTTTTCCCCCTTATATACAAGAGAGTTTGTCATCTTACCAGCTTTCTAGTTGTTTCATCTTATCGTGATATGTTGAGACGATAAAGTCTCTTGCGACATCAGATGGTACAACCTGCCATAAGCTTTCATTCTCACAGATTTCAAGTAGAAGTTCATTACCTTCAATGTAATCTTCCACTAGATAGCGAGCGATATTAAATCCTGCACCTGTGACATAGTAGTTACTTCTACCTTGACGGCAGTTAATCTCAAATAGTTTTAACTTACCATCGCGTTCATCATACTTCATATCAAAGTTAGAGAATCCAACATAGTGGATATCTTCTAAGAACTTCTTTAGCTTCATACAGATTTCTTCATTTTTCTCTGTCATGATAACCGCATGATTCCCTAATCCATGAGGTGTATGTTCCTCAAGTAAGACATGGCCTAAGCACATCATCTTAACCTGTCCATTCTTATCAGAATAGTTTGTTAATACACGCATATAGGAGTCATCTCCAGGGATACAATCTTGAATGATCATTGTATCTGGATATCCAGCTGCATAACAACGATCTAGCACATCGTATACTTCTTCCATCGTCTGTAAGATAAATACCTTATCATTGCCTTCAAATGGATGTTCCCAATAGGTAACAGAATTTGAAGGTTTACAGATAAATGGTGCTGTAAATGGTAATGTAAAATCATGTCCCATCTCTTTGTGATAGATAAAAGTTGCCGGATGGTCTAAACCATATTTATCGCACATCTCATAGAATTTTTCTTTGTTGATAAGGATATTTAAAAGTTCCGCGTCAATCCCTGCTACGATACAGTTCTTTGGAAATAAGTGCTTATTTTCAGCAGCCAGCTTTTACGTATGCATCGCCACAACCTATGACAAGTACTTTTTCCATCTTGGTGACTGTTCGCAAAAGTCACAACATTCTTTACATACGCATCTGCATCTTCATTATTTTCACATGCATGATAATCAATAATAGAACTGCGATAAGCAGGTCCAGATAAATATTTACCAAAACATGTAGAACGTAATCCATACGCTTCATGGAACGCTCTTGCAACAGAGTATACGTTTATATCACCACCAAATAACAATGGATAGATTTTTTTCCTTCATAAATAGCCTCTTTTTCCTTTCAATGTTCTTCGTTTATTATACTACACAGTTGCTTTGTTGCTTAGAATCGTCCTGCAAGTAGGAATATAGCAAACATAATTGCATTCACAGCAACAATTGAAACCACAATTCCAGCTACTATCAAAGTAGGATTTATTCTCTTTGTAATAAATACGTCACAACCATCTAATGGCTGTTCATCCGTCCTAAATATCTTATCTATCAAAGGAATATTCTCTGTATCTGTACTACACTGAATCGTCATCAGATAATTACCCGGTTCAGCATCAAACCAAAAGTGTTGTCTAGAATGTTGTGTAAAGCTGCTTCTTTCTACTTTGAACGTCGTACGATATAAAGGGATTTCTCTACCAGTTTCCACTTCGTTTATCACAATATTCAATCTCGGGTAGGAGAAATCTACCCTGATGTCATTCTGAACCAAATCGCATAACTACCTTGTTCAGTAATTATAAATTCATCACAATCAAGCGTAGCTGGCATTTCAAAGATACTCTTTCCAAATGCTTTAAAACGTATTACAAACACAATTGTGCCAATTAAACACAATGTGCCTACTAGAACTATTAATATCACTAAAGCCTTCATCATTCCTCCATAATATCCCTTCTATTTTTATCAGTTTTATACCCCTATTTCATAGGTATTACGTGAGATATTTTTTTATACATCTATGCTATACTTGTCATGTATATTCTGAAGAATATTGAGACGTACGAGGTGAATATATGTCTGCCAGATCAAAACAACAAAAAAAGAAAGGTGGCGTCGGTAAGGTTTTACTCATACTCTTAGCAGTTGTGAGTATCATCGCTATCGGCGTATATATTGCAGGTGTTATCTATTTCCAACAACATTTCTTCTACCGCACAACAGTTGGTAATACAGATGTAAGTTTTATGGATGTAGATTCAAGTATCGATACACTTACAAACTCTACCAAAACCTATAAAATTAAAGTAACTGCCCCTGGAGATAAGGTTTATGAAGTAAAGGGTAAAGATATCTCACTCAGCCTTGCAAGTGACGCAAAGGCATCTGTAGAAAAGGAAATCAAAGCACAGAATGTATTTACTTGGCCACTCTCTTTGATTCAACCTGAACACAAAGAGATTAAAGTAGAATACAGTGAGTCAAAGCTCCAAAAACAATTAGAAGAATTGTTATCATTAACAAAAGATCCAGTTAACGCAACAATCTCAATTCACGATGATACATACAAAGTTATTGAAGCAAAGTATGGTGCAGATACAGCTGCAATACAAAAGGAAATTGATAAGGCCATCAATAACCAAACCTACCAATTAACACTGAACAAAGACAACTTCACAGCACCAGAAATCACATCAGAATCTGAGCAGATTACAAATGCTGTAAAGAAGATTGAAAGTTACTTAAAGAGTACAGTATCTTACACAATTGGTTCTTCCAAGAAAGTTATGGATAAAGCATCTGTACTAAAAGTATTAAGTATTTCTGATACATACGATGTGACCGTTGATGATGCTAAGCTACAAGCATATGTAGAAGAACTAGCCGCAAACTTTAATACCTACGGTAAAGTTCGTACATTTAGAACACAAGCTGGCGATGATATTCAAATCGGTGGTGGTGACTACGGTTATATTCTAGATAAGGATTCTGAGTTTACACAGTTAAAGTCAGATCTTGAATCTGGCATGATGGTCGAAAGACAACCAATGTGGTCACAAACAGCACAAGGTACTTTAGAAAATGATATCGGTGATACTTATGTTGAAATCGATTATACAAACCAAGTCATGTACTACGTATTACATGGTGAACGTGTATTCTCATCACCTATCGTATCTGGAAATATCAATATGGGTAGTGGTTCTCCAGATGGTGTCTTCCGTATTAAGTACCGAGTCACAAACACACACTTAAAAGGCACAGATTACGATGGATCTGAATATGATTCACCGGTAAACTACTTCATTGTATTTGCATATAACATCGGCTTCCATGATGCCCCATGGCAACCATGGTTCGGTGGTGACCGTTATACTTATGCAGGATCTCATGGTTGTATCAATCTACCAAATGATTCCGCCGCATATATGAATGCGAATGTCCCAGATGATATTGCGGTTGTAGCGTACTATCGTTATCCAGTAAATCTAACAGGTACCGCAAATGCTAATTCAAACGCATATTCATATCATTAATCAAAAGAAGGTTCTCGATATTATGAGAACCTTCTTTTAATATAACTTTAGCTCAGCTTCCTGCTGATCCCAGATAGCGTAATCCGCTTCTCCACGATGATCAGGTATGTGATACTTTTCTTTTAAAATCTTACCAAAATAAGCATTAACCTTCTTAGAACCATTCATATTCAAATGGTCTCCACGGTCTAATGTATCTGTCGTCCAGTCGAGCGCAAGTACATTATCTAACTTATTTAAATCATAATACGTAATACCATAGCTATCACAAAGCGCTTGAATCACATCATGTCGCTCATCACTCCAGTTCTTTGGAGATGGCGAACTCACCATAACCAGTTCAACATGATTCTCTTTACATAACTTTACAATCTTCTCAAAGTACTCCATCGTCTCAGGATAGATTGCTGTTTCACGTTTATTTATCTTCATATACTGATCGGAGCCCTGATATGGTCGGATCTTGACACGTGCATAGTAACCCTTACATTGGTCCGCATATGCGTTTTCCTTAGTTGCACCAAGCAAATTAACACCTAGGTTAATTGTCTTATAGATATTGTGATGATGTAGTACAGGGAATATCTGTTCTGCCATCATCAATACTGAATCTTCCTTGTTATAAAACCGCATTCTTGCGGAATAAAGTATTTGGCTCTAACACTAAAATTTTTGGTTTTTGGTGTTTTAATACTTCTTCTAGAACGGCATAGCAGTCATTTAAACGCTGTGCACTACCACCTAGATTATAGGAAGCGATACCTTGTTCTTTCCAATACTGGAACGGAGAGAATGTATTACTGGCCTCACTGTCACCTGTAAACAAGACATCCAGTGTATTCTCTTTTTCTTGACTCACTGCATTTATTTTTCGATTTACCAGCTGAATGTCATATACATTTTCATATCCCTTTGGTGCAACAAGATATGATGTACCGATCAGTAAACATACCAAAACCAATAGAAAGGCAACTGGTTTTAATGCTTTCTTCATACATACTCCTTACTAAAAACTTAATTTAAGCTTATTCAGCTTGTAGTCTTTGTACCATCGCAAGTAACGCAGCTGCGCTATTGAAGTTTGCTGGTACAATATCAGATGCTGGAATCTGAATATCATAGTGATCATTCAAAGCACTGATAATTGATAAGATATCAAATGAATCTAATACTGCATCATCGATTAATGTTGTGCAGTTTTCAAAATCTGCATCATCTTTAATGTCGTTTAAAATTTCTAATAGTTCTTCCATTACTTTTCTCCTTTTGACGCTAGAATCCAGCGTACATCATTTTGATAATATCATATCCCGGTCCATACGCACCGAAGAATATAATATAGAATATCACAAGATATAGAATACTCCATCGTATAACAAGTGGTTTAGCTTCAAATACTTTACGAATTGGATAACCAATCTCTTTTAAGACATCTACAATCACCACAATCACAAATGCAATTCCGACGGTAATGTAATCCCAAGCATCCATACCAAGATATGGAATTGTTGACCACGCGTCTGCCCAATCAAAGCGTGTGAATAAGGATTGTATCATCGTGATAATCTGTCCTCCAGAAGAAGCCGCAAATACCATCTCACCAAAGCATACAATTAACATTAGCTTCACAAAACGGAAGATACGGTAACCAAATCCATTTTGGTTGATATGAAATTTCTTACAGAAGTTCTCTGTTGGTTTCTCCATGAATAATTCAGCAAATATCAAGATGAAGTAGTAAATACCATATAGAATGTAGTTCCACTGTGGACCATGCCACAAACCATTTGATATCCATACACAGAATAATGCGATGGCAGGTCCAATATACTTTGCGACTGTCTTCCCTAGATGTTGTTTACACCACTTAGTTAGCTTCATGACAGGTTTGGAAAGTGATACCGGATAGAAAAATATAATCTCTAAAGAATGTACCTAATGTTATATGCCAACGATGCCAGAAGTCGGACGCATTCTTTGCAAAAGAATGGTTGTGTGAAATTCTCCGGTAATACGATACCAAAGATTCTTGCACTACCAATCGCAATATCAATCGATCCAGCAAAGTCCATATATAACTGAATCGTACAGAAGATTGCCCCAACTAATACAAGTCCACCCATAGATTCATACCTGGAGAAGATTGCATTTACTACGGGAGCCATATGGTCTGCAATCGCAACCTTCTTGAACATACCCCAAAGAATACGTTCAAACCCAACAATCATATTCTCTTGGCTAATCGGCTTACCTTCTGTTAACTTCTCGCCAATTTCACTAAATCGTGCAATCGGACCTTCCACAAGTGTAGGAAAGAACGTCGCAAACAATAGCAGTTTTGCATAGCACTGCACTGGTTCAATCTTTCCACTATTGATATCCGCAAGATACGAAATAAGCTGCAATGTATAGTAACTAATACCAATAGGTACCAAAATCTTCAACGGCGTAAATGACTGCTGCAATACCGCAAAGATACCTGTCGCAAAGAAGTTTGTATACTTTAAAGCCAAAAAGTACCGCAAGATTCAACAAGATACCAACTGTCAAAATACGACTCTTCTGTTTCTTAAATACTTTTTTATCTACACCTTCCGGTGCCTTTTTCATTTCACCTAATTTCTTGCCGATGAAAAAGGTAATAAGTGTTGTTACCAAACAATAAAGCACCAACCACTGTGACCATACTCCGAAGAATACCAGATTCGCAACTAGTAGTACCATCCAACGATAGTTCTGTTTTACTATCTGATATAACAACATCGTAATCGGCAGAAATATAACTAAATAACCTAAAGCGTTATACGATAAATTCATAAATAAATATCTTTCCATTCATACAAAATAACATTCAATATTATAGTGCAGATTTATAAAAATTACACTATTTTTCTACCTAAAAAAATATCATTTTTATCAAATTTCACACGATTCACACTGCATTCACATATTTTTGAACTGATTCGTGAAAAAGGATTATAATATATGTAACATTAGTTATAACTAACTAGGAGGTAAGATAATGAATCAACAACAACTAGAACGAATGCATTCAGATTTAGGATTTATTGTCTGCCTTTAGACCAATCTGGTGGATCAACACCAAAAAGCCTTACGTGCATATGGCCTAGACGAGACAGCGTATGCAAATGATGAGGAGATGTTTGATTGTGTACATCAAATGCGTACACGTATCATCAAAACACCATCCTTCAACAAAGACGGTATCTTAGCCGCAATTCTATTCGAAAATACCATGGATAGAATGATTGATGGAAAATATACTGCTGACTACTTATGGCAAGAGAAAGGAATCGTTCCAATCTTAAAGATCGATAAAGGTTTGGCGGAAGAAAAGAATCACGTCAAGCTGATGAAGCCTATCCCAAATCTTGCGGAAACACTCAAACATGCAGTCGAAGATCGTCATATCTTTGGAACGAAAAGAACGCTCTGTAATCTACAACTACGATGAACAAGGTATACGCGATGTCATCGACCAACAGTTTGATATTGCTCTACAGGTATGGCATGCTTTGGTGCAGTCGCAATCATTGAACCAGAAGTAGATATTCATAACCCACATAAAGCTGAGTCCGAAGCCTTTATGTTAGAAGTCATCAACGAACATCTAGCAAAACTAGATTCCGATGTAAAAAGTGATGTTTAAGTTAACAATTCCAACTGTGAATAACTTATATGCGGATTTAATGAAAGATCCTCATGTCGTACGTGTCGTTGCGTTATCTGGTGGATACTCTCAAGATGAAGCTTGTCACCTACTATCACTGAACCATGGTATGATTGCATCCTTCTCACGTGCATTTGCACAAGATTTACGCTACCAACAGACAGACGAAGAATTTGACGCAACTGTAAAAGCAGCCATCGCCAAAATCTACGCAGCTTCCATCGCATAAAAATAAATTACATTCTAAATACCTGTTGCACTTTACAATGTGTTACAGGTATTTTTTTCTATTTACAAAAATGCTTTGTACACTGTAAAAAAATAGGAGTATAGTATATGTAACACATTAGACACTTTGTCTAATTACTTCTGCTCATTTATTCCAAATAAATGATGACTTATCCAACAATGATATTTTCTATCTTGAAAATATCAACCATATAATTTTGTTGTTTATTTTATAAGGAGGAAGAAAAAAATGAAAATCTTTAAAAAAACTTTTTGTGTCCGTACTGTGTTTCATAATGCTAATTCCTTTCTTGCATGTCGCAGTACATGCAGAAGAAATGCCTGATGATTACAAAGAATACACTAAAGATAATTACTGGGCTGAGTTAAATTGGTTCCAAAATGATAACTATAAGGGGGTAGTTCCTACATATCTAAATGACTACTTTACAAGCAGTCGTTTAAGTTGGTATAACAGACTGAACTACGATGAATTAGTTCCATTTTTCCCAAGTACCGGATTTTCAAGCAGTCCACAAGTAGATTCTGATGAGCTTGATGTGATTAATCAATGGTTTGGAACATACGCGAAAGATCTCCCACATAGACAACCTACTGATCCTACTCTTAATCGTTGGCCTGGTGGAAAACAGTGGAATCCATATAACTTTAATTACGCAACAGAATTATTAAATGAGGGAATCACCGACTATAATGCACGTGCAGATATACGAGAAAGAGGATTATCTAGCACAGCTGTCATTGAGCATATGATTGGTGATACAGTCAATTTAGATTTTGATGTAGATGTATCTCTTTTAAAGAAGACATTACTTACCCAATTTATCAGTATTCTAAACTCCGAATTCCCTGCGTATTATATGATGAAGGATAATATGCCTGAGACTGCAATTACACAATCGGATGGTGAACTGGTATTCGTAATGGATTTGCCAAAGGGACTAGAATCTCTTGATTCAACCACTTATACACTAACTGGTATTGATAATCTAACGCTATCCGTTACGAAAGAAAAATGACGGCAGAAGAATCGTTGTAAAAGCTAGACTCAACGCACCTGCAAATTACGAGATGTTAAAAGATGTATACGCAAAGATACGTCTAGTAGATTCCGTGAAACTAAGCGTCAATGGTCTCAAGGTAACTGCAGATATTGAACCTAATCAAAATAGTACTGTAACAGGATATATTTATGGCGCATATGAACTGATTCATACAACCGACAATAACGCAATTCTAAATCAAGACGCCACCGCAACAGAAAACGATAATCGACATCATATCGATCGTAATACAATCGTATTTGCCGGAAGACAACTCGCTAGTGGCAAAGATGATGGAGGCGACGCAAATAAGCCAGAACTCATTACATACTCGCTCAGAGTCAACCAAAACAAAGTTACATTTATGAATGATGGCACAACTCATGCAGTTGTTAATGTAGAACCTGGTAAATCCATTGATTCAGATATACTAACTACTCAATCGATGCCTTTAAATCCAAGCAGAACTGGATTCTTCACATTTAAAGAATGGAATACCGCTGCCGATGGTACAGGTACTGCATTTACTGGTAGTACAACTGTAAATAACGATATAACAGTTTATGCAATCTATACAGCAGTGAACCAAGCACCGGTGTTAGAAGTAAAGAACACAACAATTTACCAAGGTGATAATCTCGACCTTTTTGACACTAGTTGTTTCCGCAGATGACTACGAAGATGGCAATATCCTAAATCGTGTACAAATTATCAATGACGGCGGCTTCAACAAAGATGTACTCGGTACCTATTCCGTTACATATAAGGTGATAGATAACGAAGGTCTAAGTGCTACACAAGTAGCGACCGTTACTGTCATTGCCAAAGCAAGTGTTAAAACTGCTGATACAACAAGCACCCCAATGTACACTACACTATTTGGATTCTCTATGATTGCAGCTATGCTACTTTGGATTTTCAAGAAACAAAAACTCTCTACATTTCAATAACCAAAGAACTTAAAAGGAATTTGTTAAATGCAAATTCCCTTTTACTTTTCATTATTTATCTAATAGTTCAATATAACTGCCATAGCCTTCCGCTTCCATCTTTTTCAACCGGAATAAAGCGTAAGGAAGAACTATTGATGCAGTAACGTAAACCACCTTTGTCTTTTGGCCCATCATTGAATACATGTCCTAGATGACTATCCGCAAAACGGCTACGCACTTCCGTTCGTATCATACCAAACTGTAAATCAACCTTCTCAGTAATCACATCTGGAATAATTGGCTTCGAAAAATGCTGGCCATCCACAGCCAGAATTGTACTTATCCGTGGACAAGAATAATGGCTCTCCTGAAACAATATCCACATAGATACCCTTCTGAAATAAATCGTCATATTCATTTTTGATAAGGACGTTCTGTCTTCGCATTCTGTGTTACTTCGTATTGTAACTCTGTTAACTTCTCTTTTTAATTCTTCTTTTGAAGGTTTGTTATATTCCGTTTTTAATATAGTCTTTCTAATCTTCTCATTCATAGGGATTACCTATCACTTTCTATCTAATTTTTTGTATAATGAGGTTGCGAGGTATGATATGGAACTGATTACAGAACTCATGGATCAAGCACAAATTGAACGCTCATTAACACGTATCGCTCATGAGATTATCGAACGAGATAGTTCATCTCCAAATGTATGTTTGGTTGGTATCAAACGCCGTGGCATTCCACTAGCAAAGAAACTAGCTGAAAACATCAAGAAGTATACAAATGTTGAACTTCCTGTTGGAGAGGTAGATATCTCTTTATATCGAGATGATCTTACAGAACTTAGTGAAACTCCAAAAACAACTGATATCAGTTTGCCAGAGAACATTCAAGATTATGTAGTAATACTCGTAGATGATGTTATCTACACTGGTAGAACCATTCGAGCTGCGATTGATGCAGTATTCTCGCATGGTCGTCCAAAAGCTATACAGCTTGCGGTACTGATTGATCGTGGTCATCGTGAATTACCAATACGACCTGACTTCGTTGGCAAGAATGTACCAACCTCTCGTGATGAACTCATTGATGTTTCCATCGAAGGTATCGATGATGAAACTGTTGTAAGACTCTATAAACTATAAAAACATCGGCGTACCGATGTTTTCTTTTCGCTATAAAGCCGCAATTGCAGACTTAATCTTAGCGTGGTCTTCTTCCGTTCCCTGAACGTCAACCTTAGCGATTAATACACCACCAAAGTCCTTAACAATCTTATCACCAGCCAATGCGAATGTATCCGCATGACGAGCCATAGAACCAGTCGCAACAACACCCTTTAAACCAGCCTTATTGTTTTCTAGGAAGCTTTCAACTACACCTGGAACTTCACCATAACCATCTGTATATGTAAAGAGCACATAGTCTTCATCGATCTTTTCGCTACCATCAACGATTAACATCGCATCTGTATAGCCTAGCTTCTGTCTTACTAATTCATCTGTATTTCCCATTCTTGTCACAAAAACGATTTTCATTTTATATTTCTCCTTCTGTAAGTTATAACTAACTGATGCCTATAACGTACCATCACTCATGAAACTTTTGCAAAATATATGCTCATACCTTCTGGAGAACGGTAAACCTGTTTTTGTACAAATATGATATTGTTTTACAAATGTCTCTACATCCTTAAAATAGTTTGATAAATAATTTGTATAATCCGATTGATAATATGCACGCTGGCTAACTAGCTTAATATTTTGATTCCCATTGAGAATAAACTGTTTGATTGATGCATGATTAACCAAATAGGATTCATTACTTTCTCGTAAGATAGACTGTTGACCCCAAGTTACGTGTAATAAGATGTTGTATAAATCATCTACACTTGCTTGAATTGTATTTTTCTCCACAACAACTTCGGATAAAAAGATTGCATGTTCAGAGAGTTCCTTGATCCAATGTTTCACTTCTTTCATCTTTTTCTGGAAGTACTTCAACTCTAGCAAGTGACTCATCTTCAGGTGCACACCAATCACGAATAATTAACTTTCCATGTTCACTCAAATGAGAAAGTATCACATTCATCGTGCTAGCTGCTTCATTACGAGAAAGATACGATAGTAATTCATGAAATACGCTCGACATAAAGATAATATCAAACTTTATATCAGTACTCTTCAAAAAAGTAAGGTCGATACAGCGAATTCCCTTTTCTTCCAGTAACATCTGTACTTGTCTTGAATTATCTAACGCATAATAATCCGCTTCAAAATATTGTACATACGCATAAACATCTTCACTTGGTCCTGAGCCAAAGTCCAATACACGCATTCCCTTTTTAACTTGTCCTTCCAAAGCACGCAACTTATCACTCATCGTTGAACGCATGCGTGCATAGTATGATTGTTCATTATGCATGTACTGATTTTCCTAACTCTAATTTATCTAATACTGGACGCAGTATACGCATCATCATCGGAATGATAAAAGCCTGCCACAATCATTTCCAAAATACCATTGCTTGTAATCACAGTAATAATCACTGCAGAAACAGCTAAACCTGTCACACTTTGCGTAAACTTTGCCCAAAGAATAACCAAATTAATCCCATGACCATTAGTGTATGTAATAATGTCATACCAATCGCAATCAATGATTCTACAACAAAGTTATTCTTCTTCGCTTTCTTAAATACGTTATACAACAAACCAGAAAGATACCCAAGTAGAATACGAGGGCCAAAGGCAATGAGTAAACTCCAGAAATTGCCATGAATATCACCAATGGAATAGAAAGGTGAGAAGCAGAAACTCGTGATTGTTGGCGCAAAGGTTGCCTTTAAAAACTAGTTATTCCAAAGACAAAATCCTAAAATTGCGCCTTCTGTTGGCCCAAGTAAGATACCTGCAAAGATAACAGGTATATGCATTGTTGTAATGGAAATTGCACCTAGGCTAAGATAGCCAATTGGTGTCATGGCCATGATGAGCTCAATCGCAATAAACATACTGAGAATCGTCATTTTTTGAATTCTTGTTTTATTACCCATTTGAATGCCTTTCTATATCTTATACTCCACCCATTTTCCTTGATGGAAACGAATTCGTAATAATGTAAACCTTGTCAACTGATCTGATAATACACCTAACCAAATACCCACTAAACCAAGCGAGAATACAGAGGTCAATACCCAAGTTAGAATTGGTCGGATAATTGTGACACTGATCAACGCCACAACCAATGTATATTTTACATCACCAGCGCCTCTTAAGCACCCACCATAAATAATTTGTGATATTTGAAATAGTACAATAACTGCTACAAACCGAGCAATCATAACACCCATTTCAATTACGGATTCATCCGCAAAGAAGAACTGATTTAGTGTTCTTCCACCTACTAATAAAACTATTGCAAATACAACCGATATCACTACACCAATGAATTGGCATGCATGTCCATAGGTCTTTGCTAAGTCTAGTTTCTGTTGTCCAAGACTCTTTCCAATTAACGATACAGCCGCTACTTGCATACCATCCCCAAACGCAAAGCCCAACGACAAGATGTTCATTCCAACCTGATATGCCGCAAACTGATCGGTACCTAGCTTTGCCGCAAGTATAGCAGTTGTCATAAAACCAACACGCATAGCCCAGTTTTCAAACAGAATATTCGCACCCAACTTTTGAATCGCATTAAATGTCCCAAAATCCGGTTTAATCTTCTCTTCAAGAATATATGGTATCGAAACATAACTATCTTTTTTAAATAATGATTGTATACTCATACCACACGCAAATACAGTACCTAGTACCGTCGCAAACGCCGCACCCAAATAATCCCCATTTTGGAAAAGCCAAAGTTACCTCCAATCAATAGATAGTTGAAGATGATATTTCACGATGGATGATGTAACATTTGTGACCATCGCAATCTTTGTGTTACCTGCACCACGTTGTGCAGCGTTAATCACTAGTGATAATACATTGAATATCATTCCGATCTGTATCACCCTAAAATAAATCACTGCACCCTCATGCGTATCCACATTGGAACCACATATCACAATTAACGGATCGGCAAAAATAACTGTTACAACTCGTCAACACAACACATAATAGTACAATCATCATAAAGTGCTGTCACCAACACCTGATTTGCATTCCTACGATTATTCTGTCCCAAGTCTTCGTGCGACTAATGCAGATACCGCAACATTAATCGCAAAGAAGAAACTTAAACTAAGAAACTTTGGTTGAATAATTAAACCAGTCGCCGCAACCGCATATGTACCCATTGAGGAAACCATGAAAGTATCGATAATACCCGCAAGAGACACAAAAACACTTTCCAGCACAGCTGGCCATGCCATACGTATCGCTTCTCTATAATGTTCTCTAGCGATATTCTTTAACATCCTCATTTCCTCTTATCTATTTGAAACCTCACTTCAGTTTGAAGTGAGGTCTTTCGATATGCGTTTAATTTCTTTTTCGATATCTTCGATATCACTCTTTAACTTCTCTAAGAAAGCTTTCTTTTCTTCAACCTGGCGTTGAATACTGCGAATTCTTTCATAGTCACTTGTTTCATATTCTTGTTCTTGAAGTCTATTAATTTCTTCTCTTACGATTGGAAGTTGAGACTTCTTATAGTCATAAGCTTCCTGAAGACGCTTTTGACTATCTTCACGCTTACCATTCCAGAATACTTCTTTTGCCTGTGTAAATGTATCCCACAACGCATCATTCTGATCACTTCCAGAATATCCAGCAGCACGCCATTCCTTATCCAATGCCTTCATGCGATCAGTCTTTTCACGACCATAATCCTTTGCGGCAGCGATTGTCTTTGCTTCTTCAATTAAGGCATTCTTGATACGGATGCTCTCCTTCTGCTTTTCATCACGCTCTGTAAAGAACGCTGTTCGTTCATCATAGAAGCCCTGACGTGATGCGTTAAACTCATTCCAAAGTTCATCATCCTTATCACGACCTGCACTACCAAGAGCTTTCCATGCGTCCATGAGACCATTCATCTTTTCAGATGTCTCACGGAAGTTATCAGTCTTCTTTGCAAGTTCTTTTGCTTGCTTGATTAAATCAAGTTTCTTCGTTTCATTTTCAGAATGTACTTGTGTTAGATTATCAAAATAGTTACGACGCTTATCATTGAATTGGTTACGATAGCCCTTGAACTGTTCCCATAAGGAATCATCTTCTACACCTGCATTACCAAGTGCTTCCCACTCATCCTGTAGATTTCTAAATTCTGCCTGTGTTTCCTTCCAGTTTGTGGAATCTACTAAACTAGCAGCCTTTTCAATCAACTTCTTCTTTTCTTCCGCATTTGCACTTTGACGTTGGCTTCTAGCATTGAACTTTTCTAAAGTCTTATCAAACCAAATTGCATACTCCTCATCCTTTGGAGTATTCCAGTTTTCGATTGCTTCAAACTGCTTACGAATTTCTTCAAACTCTTCTACAGTAGAGATATTCTCTGCTTGACGGCATAGTTCCTGCTTCTTACGAAGATCATTTCTCCATATCTTCAAGTGCAGTATCATTATGAGAAGTACCGTATTCGATGCCACCACCCTAAATACGCTGGTTTTTGCCAAGAGAACATTCTATATTCTCCATTTGTTTCAATGCCAAACCATCTACCATGTCCATCATTTTGATCATCTTTTTGGTAATACAAAATTACCATTTTCATCCTTCGCACCATATAGAAACTTCAACAACCTTACCATCAAAAGTCTTATGTGCTTTAAAGCTGACCTTTGCTAATTTCTCATCAAATCCTTCTAACGTTTTTCCAATTCATTGTAATTCCTCCTATTTGTCGTGTAATACTAAAAATCTCTACTAAATATTATACATGATAATTAAAGTGTTTGATGTTCGCGTTTTACATGTTCATAAACAATTTTTCGCTACATCCTCAACATTTTTCCTTCTTACCATTATGCATCCAAACCGTGTAAATATTAAATAAAGCTCCTGAGTAATAATACAGATGATATCTACGTAACTCATCTTCACCCTGCTCAAAGACATAGCTATCGATATAGTAATTGAGTCCATCCTGTAGGATAGAAGATAAATTCGATTGGTCTAAACACTCAATGAAGCGCTCATAATTACAGAAATATAAAAAAATCCCGCAAGAATCATTTCATATGAACGCACTTTTTAAATCCTTCGCTCTTTTGTACGCGAACAAACTCATCAACAATCATCTTCATATAATCGCTGAATATCTCTCGCTTACTACTATAATTTCGATAATAGGTCATACGTGATACACCTGCCATACGGCAAATTTCCGTGACTGAAATATCATCATATGCCTTTGTTTCCATCAAGCGTATCAGCGCCTCACTAATACATTGACGATTAAATGCATTTTGTTGTTCCTGTTGCATAAATTCTCCTGATGGTTGTATTTTTATCATATTTCGATATGCCTTCCTACTATGTCCAATCCCCATCAAGTATCAACAAAAAGAATATTGAAACCAATTAGATTCCAATATTCTCTCATTGTATTTATAACCATGAACCATGTTTCTTGATATAGAACTTCTTTACGATTTCAATCGTAGTACTATAGAGTGCCAAGATGATAATCAAATATATAAAGTATACAAATGGCATTTCTGTAAATACAGTGTTCTTCAGATCATCAAAAAAAAATATGGAATTGAAATACCCTGCAAAAGATACCGAACGCGGATGCTAGAGCTAATCTAGAATCACATTTGATTCGATGATAGGTCGCTTTGATGTTCGGATAAACTGTACAATCAAAATCTGAGAAATTAAACCTTCAATAAACCAACCCAGTCTGGAAGTAATTCTGCATAGCCAAAGTATTGTATCCTAAAATAAACCACAATACTATGAACGTCAGTACATCAAAGACAGATGAGAAGCCGCCCATAACATTCATGAATGAAACAAGTGAAGCACTATTCCACTTATGCGGTGTCTGTAGGAAATCATCATCGACGTTATCCCATGGAATCGCAATCTGCGTAAAGTCATAAATCAAATTTCTGAATCAAAAATCTGCAATGGCAACATTGGTAAGAATGGCAAGAAAATCGATGCAATGAGTACTGAGAAGACATTTCCAAAGTTACTGGATAATGCCATCTTCATATACTTCAAGATATTTCCATAAATACGTCTACCTTCATAAATACCATTGAGAATAACCGTCAAACTCTTCTCCAACAAGATAATATCCGCACTTGCTTTGGCAACGTCAGTACCATTATCCACTGAGATACCCGACATCCGCATCATGTAGACTTGGTGCATCATTCACACCATCACCCATATAACCGACTACATGACCATTATTACGTAACGCATCGACAACACGTTTCTTTTTGCATTGGAGATAAGCGAGCAAAGATATCATTCTTCTCTACAACAGAAGATAATTCCGCATCACTCATATTCTCTAGATCAGAACCTGTAACAGCACTCTGATCACCAACCTTCATACCAACAAGATTTGCATACATGTTCAACAACGACAGGTGCATCACCAGAAATAACCTTTACATGAACACCAGCATCATACAAACCATGAATCGCTTCTTTTTGCATCTGGTTTTTGGTGGATCTAAGAAAGCAATGATGCCCTAAGAATGTCATGTTTGTTTCATCTTCCGCATGGAAGACTGTCGTATCTCCCATACTCTTCTTCTTTGCGGCAACACCAATAACATGCATTCCTTCCTTTATTTAATTGTTCCGCAAGAGCGTTGATTTTCGCAAGATCTTCTTCGTGAATATCCATGTATTCTTTCTTCACGCGAATACGACTGCAGCACTCTAATACAGACTCTAAAGCACCCTTTGTAATAAGGACTTCATCCTGTGGCATCGGGAGAATTTCTTCTACGTTTCCACCCAAGTGCTCACCACCGGATTAGAAATCAAAACGCTCATTCTACGACGTTCAAAGTCATATGGAATCTCATCAGACTTCACATAACCACCAGCATACTTTTTGTGCATTACTCTCTTCGCCATACGCCAAGATTGCACGGTCAATTAGATTCTTAACTCCTGTAGAATAATATGCATTCATCCATGCATAATTCAATACCAAATGTGAATCTTCACCATTTACATCGAGATATTTTTGAAGAACAACATGGTCCATCGTTAGTGTACCAGTCTTATCGGTACATAGAACATCAATAGCACCCAAATTTTGAATCGCAGACATATTCTTAACAATTGTCTTCTTCTTTGCAAGGAATTTAGCACCCTTGGCAAGTGTACCATTGACAATCATTGGTAACATACCTGGTGTAATACCAACCGCAACAGAGATAGAAAATAAGAAAGCTTCTAACCAATTCTTCTTCACTAATCCATTAATCAATAATACAAAGATAACTACCACAACCATGTAAGTAATTAAGATTCTTGTAATCTTCGACAAACTCTTATCAAAATCTGTCTCTTTCTTCTTTGTATGAATCGTAGAAGAAATCTTACCTAAATAAGAACTCTTTCCAGTGCGAACAACAACACCAATACCCTGTACCAGAATTCACAGTCGAACCACTCAAACAGATATTGTTTAACTCTGCCGCATTGACAGCCCTATCATCAACACCTGTATATTTTTCTACTGGAATCGATTCCCCTGTAAAGGCGGAAACAGAAACGAATAAGTCCTTACTTTCAAGAAGATACAAATCACCACTGACAATATCTCCAGATCCCAATCAATTGAATATCACCGAGGACAACTTCTTCCACCGGTACTTCTCTTACCTCTGTACCATCTTTTCGTTGGAACCTGAATCCTAACTGTATCATGCTCCATCTCTTTTAACTTCTGCATGTCACGATAGGAACCATAGTCCTGGAAGAAACGTATTACCGCACTCATACACGCCAGTGCAAGAATAATTGTTCCAGATAAGATATCCGACTCCACAACAAAAAGTCACAATCGCTAGTACAAGTAAAACGATAATAAACGCATCCGCAAAAACTATGTACAAGGAAATACGCCCAACTATGTTTCTGCATCGCAGACAAATCATTATAGCCATACTTCTCTAATCTTTCTTCTCTTTCCTCATCGCTAATACCATTCCGCGTACAACCCTAATTCCTGTAGAAGACTAGATTCCTGTGTTTTTTCGCAATCTGTTGAAACTCTTGTTCAACACCTACTCGTCTTAGGTGTAGGGACCTAATTTCTTCTCATTACTTAGAATCATATTTCCACCTCCTTTTTCATTTTACACATCAATCTTAGTCACTTTCACAATGTGCGTCAAATGAGATTTCCATCAAAAAAAGTCACAACTTTGTTGTGACAAATAACAACTATTTTAAACGACTCTAAAATACTGATTGGCATCTAAACGAGAATGGAAGATGTGAATGTCCTTTTCCATTATATTTTTAAGCAGTTCATACACTTCTAGTCTATCTTCCTTTTCATAGTTTTTTAACAAATTCAATCAAATCTTCATCTATTTCATCTTCCACCCACGGCATATCTGTACGTACCTTACCTATACGTTCATGAATCCCTTTGAATGCATATATCTACAGGGTAGTCTAAGAAGAATACAGTATCACATGCTTGCATACGCATCTCCATGGAAGAACCATAATTTCCATCTATAATCCATGAATCACTTTTGAATAACATCTCTAACACGTTGTAAGAATACGGATTTTCTACTGTTGTCTTATCCACATTCCAGTTTAATTGGTCTAAGTGGAAATAGAGGAATTCCTGTACATGCATGTAACTGTCTTGCAAATGTACTTTTTTTACCACTACCACAACATCCTATTATAATTACTTTCTTCATCTTACACACTCATCCCGGTCCTTATAATAACATAATAAATCAATCGGACCGTATACTGCATGATTAAATGCTTTATGTTCTTTTTCCTTCATACACAAAGCCCTAACTTCTCAATTAAATGTTGCGAGGCTTTGTTGTACGGAAAAACAGGATACACTAAACATCTGTACCAATTGATTTCGCAAAAATAATATTCTATGACTGCATTTACCGCTTCATATGTATATCCCTTTTCTTCGGTAGTTTGGATTCATTACAAAACCCTAACTCATAGGAAGCGACTGCTCTTGCGTCATCTTGAAGGTTAATCATTCCTATCATCTTTTGGTTTTCCTTCAAGATAATACTGAAATCTTCTTTGTGCACTAAGGATTTCCATCAGCGCAAGATATTCTTTATCCTGTCCCTTTACACGCATGATAACCACCGTCATCTAAACTCGTCTGTTCATCAGACATTATTTCAAATAGATCATCTTTATCCGAGAATACAAATTTACGTAAGAATCAACCGTTCAGTTTCAATACTTTCCATATTACTTTCCTTTTACTGCTTTTCATATCCTGTCTCAAAAACTAAATATACCTGTATTGATTTTTAAAAGTTTATATTGAACTTGCGTTGGCTAGAACCTTCTTTATTTTTCTCTTTCCATAAGTGCTTTTACCACGTGAAGTAACAGTTGCATTTAGGAAGTTCTTTTCTCTAATTGATGCACGTTAAACGAAGAAACCATTGCATTTTTCAATGAGATACTTATATCCCTCTACTAGTTCTTTTCTCACTGATTCCCCATTTGATATGTTTATATACTACACCTTCTTTGAGTTGGTTAATCATATCCATCAGATAACAAAGTCGAAAAGCGAGAGACTGGTGGTTTTTTTCACATTCATCTGGAATCATCCATCTTCCTCTTTCATCTTTTCTCTGCTAATGGTATGACTCCATCCGCACATAACTTTGTTACCGTCTTTATAGAACATTTCCCATTTGTGAGCAGCTTCTTTTGTGTTCATAATTGTATCTCCTGTATATTCAAATTATATCATTTCCCAGGAAAACAAAAGATACTCTCTCGAGTATCTTAAGAAAGATTATTATTTAGCTTCAGGAAGAGCTACAAGATTCTTTAGTTGTTCCTGTTGTTAGAATCTCATTGAAGTTATCCATTGAGTATTCAATCATATTTGCTAGAGCTTCATCTGTATTAGAACCGATATGTGGTGTTACCAATACCTTTGGATACATTTGAACAAGCTCACGAACTGTTGGATCAGAAATCTCTGCAGCACTACCTAACTTCTTGAAGAAGAATGCTGTTTCATTAGCGAATACATCTGTTCCATATCCATCTAACTTACCAGACTTAAGAGCAGCTAAGATTGCTTCGTTATCCTGTAATTCACCACGAGCAGTATTTAAGAAGATTGAACCATCCTTCATCTTGCTAAAGAATTCAGCGTTAGCCATCTTGTCGTTCTGACCAGGGAAGTATGGAACATGCAAGCTTACGATATCAGACTGTGCTAGTAATTCATCAAGAGTTACATAGTCTAATACTTCTCTGCAAGCATCATTTTCATAAACATCATAGCCAAGAACCTTAGCGCCTAAGCCCTTTAAACATCTTAGCCTCGGTAAAACCAATTCTACCTGTACCAATAATACCTACTGTACAGTTACGAATTTCCTTAGAGAAAATATGTAGGTGAAACTAGGAAAGTCTCCTGCAGCAGTTGCACTTGTCGCAGCTGCTGTATGACGTAATAACATCATACCTAATGTTAAGGATAATTCAGCGATAGCGTTTGGAGAATAACCAGAACACGTGCAACAATTAAACCCTAAATCCGCTGCAGCCTGTAAAGTCAATATGGTTGAAAGCCTACTGTACGTGTAAATACATACTTGATTCCATATTCCTTTAACTTTTCTAAGTTTCTGACGGTCTCCAACACAGTTACCACGTAGTAAAACTGCGTCAGCACCTTCACACTCAGTGATATTCTCATGTGTTGTTAAACCCTCAACAAGCTTTTAAGTCATAGTTATACTTATTATACTTGTGGAAAGAAACTCTACTTCATTTGGACGAACACCATAACATACTACTTTAAATGACATAATTTTACTCCTTCTGTTTATTATTTATGAAAGCGGGATACTTTATCCCGCTTTTATTATAATACTATTCTTAATTAAAAAGATTCCTAAATGTCCAATTAATTTCAACGATAACGATCCAAATAGGAGCCATAATAACAGCTGCTAAATGTCGCAATCAATGAAGTGTTAGACGCAATGAGGGCACCCTTTATCAAAACGAATTGCATAAGAAGCCGCAACTGTTGCTGGAGGTGTAGCCATCATAATAACTGTCGTACCTAAAGAAACAAGATTAACTGGTAAGATATGAGTTACTGTTAAGATTGCTAATACAACGATGTTGAAATGCAGGGATAATCAATAACTTAATGAAAATGTATAGTACAATGCCTTCTTGTCTGTCATCGCATCCTTGAAGTTTACTGAGCCAAGTGTAGAACCAATCGCTAACCAAGCAAGTGGAGAAGATAAACCAGCCAAGTAAGTTAAAAATCTGAGTAATCTGTGGAGATGTAAGGTCTAAACGCATGAATGAAACTGACTTATTTACCATTTCACCTGACGTTGCATCCTTAACAGCTACAGTAACCTGTGGTAAGTAAGCTTGTGCTAGCCACAAGAATAGACCCTAAGAATGTAGCGATAACGATTGGATTTAAGAACATAGACTTGATGTTCTTAGATGTCATCTTTAATCCACTCATCTTGATATATCCATAAGAATATAAGAAGATTCTGTAACCAATGTTGAAGATAGAAGCGTATAACGCACCTTCTGCACCATAGATTGCACTTACAATAGGAATTCCGAAGAATGTTGTAGAACCGAAAGATACTTAGTACACGTAAAGCATCCTGTTTCATCACCTTCAAACTTTCGCATAGAGCGGAATTGTTAAGAAGATGAGTAAGATATAAATTACGATACCCCAGATTAATACGTTTAAACCCTGTGTAAATGTTTCTGGTTTGATTGGCGCCATAAATGACTTAAATGCCAATGCAGCAATTGATACTGAAAGTACAACCTGTGTTAATACTTTCGCTGTGCGATCATCGAATACCTTCTTACGGCGCATGATGTAACCTAATAGGATAATCGCTACGCTAGAAATAATAGCCGAATTGATCTTTTTCGTTTGATAATGTCTTTACAAAGATATCAAAAGAAATTCATGTAATAGTCCCCTCTTTCAAATATATATTTCAATATTTACGCGACTTAGTATAGCAAACCTCGACTTTCATTTCAATCCCTCATAGAATAGTTGCATATCACACAATCTAATAACACATATTTTTATGATTCATTTTTCATACATTGTAATCATGCATGCATATAAAAACCCATTCCTTTTTAGAATGGGTTAATTCAGCAAGTTCTATAGTACTTTACCACTTGCGACATATTCATCTTTCATGACTGTCTTGGAAATCTGGTCGTGGAAGAATCGATATTTTCCCTTTATCCATCAGCGCCATAATCAATGAAAGTAAACTACTAATTGCACTTACTATATAGATGATTCTGACTAAAATCCTCAGCCATAAAAATTCCAAAGAAAATACCACTCAAATACTAACGCCAAATGCATCATAGAATAAATCCTTCACATAGAATAGATCCTACGAAGTAACGTAGAGAAAAAGTCTTTTAAAGTTGCTGGTTCACCGTCTTCACGGACAACTTTAATCTGCATAACCTTTCTGCATCATCGTTGAACCGCCTGTGATTTTTGGCAGGTACAAAGACAAAATAGAATCCATGTGCGATGAGTACACTGAGCAACAATACAAGAATCTGTGTTGGTTGCATACCTTCAAAACCATTTAGAATCTGAATCTTTTCCACCGTTCATGAAATCCATATACAATCCCAGTCACAAGAAGTGATAAAGCGATTTGTAATAATAAAATCAATTACGAAATGCAAATACTCTTCTAGCAAGAAAAAGCATTTTGATTGTTTTTGTTTGTTATCTGTTGTCTTTCTTTCTTAGTTGCTTATTTTTTTACTCATGCTTATAGTCCCTTCCACAAATAAGATTTCTTCTTCAGCAATAATCTTAAGTGTTTCAACACTCATTACTTGGTCTTCTGCATGTACTAACAATAACGTCACACTCACACTATCACCATTTGCTTCTTGTGTAATAAGTTCTGCATGAGCTTGGTGTGCTTTATTAAAAAAACTCTTCAGCTTCTTGCATACTTTTTTTGCAGCAGTAATATCTTTTCTTTTTAGCAAAATCGATATGCATTTAAATATGAATTTCTTGCTTCTCCTACTGATGCAATAATTTTTAAAACAGATTAACTCTAAGCCTTCCATTTTACTTTACCTCTCAATTCCTGGACGATACTTTTTACTTTCTCCAAACTAACACAATCATAGTCATCACTTTCGTGATAGGCATAACTCACATCTCCAACTGTTGTAGTAGGATCTATGCACCATTTCTTACAACTACCGTGGAAATTGATGAAACTCCCTGTCTGTTCTTTGATTATTTGAATATTATCACTATTAATGCCACTGCCTACTAACAATTCAATTTTATCACCAAATTCAGATTGTAATTTTGAAAATATTTTTGAATTCCCTTGCATTGCAGTTGGGTTGTAACCCACTTGTTAAAATACGGTCCGCTCCACAATCAATAAGTTGTTGAATCGCTGCATACGGATCAGATACACAATCAAATGCTCTATGGAATACTGCTTCCTTATCGATAACGATGTATCAGTTCAACCATCTTCTTTGTTTGTATCGTATTAATTGTCGCATCTGGGATTTAAGAATCCAAATGAGATTCCATCCGCACCATTTTCTAATAAAAAGTCTCAGCATCCTCGAACATTGTTTCGATTTCAACATCGTCATAACAGAAAACCTGCTGCACGTGGACGATTCATGCATATGACCTTAAGTGATGTCTTTTTCTTTCACTAGCTTTAACATAGCTAAACTTGGTGTAAGTCCCACCCTAGATATAATGCACTATTTAACTCTACTCGATCAGCACCACCCTAGTTCAGCATTGATACAATCCTGTACGCTTCCCGCACATACTTCAAAAAAATATCATGTCTTCATTCTTGAATCGGTTCCATCCTTTCACGAATATATTCATCAATCCATTCTTGCGTAGCTTTTGTAATAATCAGTATTTCCATTAACATTCTGTGCACGATATACTGTAGGCTCTTCATTTTTCTCGATATACTACAAAAGAGAAATTCTGGATGTTTGTTGCACAACCATAGTTACCATTTTTATCCATTGCGACAACACTTAAGTCACCCGCAAGTCCACGACTCTTTTTTAACTTTGCATCTAGTTCATTTGACTGTCTTTTTGACAAGCTTCTTGTGGTGTCAGACCTTCTTTCATCTTGCGAACAATTTCATAAGAGATACATCCCTTCATCAAATCTTCACCAAGACCTGTTGCAGTTGCACCGCCCACTTCAGAATCTGCATAGAAACCACCACCGACAATAGGAGAATCACCGATACGTCCAGCTCTCTTCATAAATAAACCACTCGTTGAAGTACCTGCAACGATTCTTCCAGTACAATCTAGAACTACTTCACCAACCGTATCATGGCCATCATATGGTTTTAATTCTCTTTCTTTAATTTCTTTAACTCGTTTACGATAGAGTTGTTTTGCACGGTCTGTTAATAAGTTCTTTCTTTCAAAAACCTTTTCTTGCTAGCATACTTTTCAGCACCTTCAGCCACAAGAACACAATTAACAGTATCTTTTCGATAGTTCCTTTGCAATTGAAATTGGATTTGCAAAATCTTTAATTCCCGCAACAGCTCCAACAGCCATTGTATTTCCATCCATATAACCAGCATCAAGTTCAACTACCATTTCCTCATTTCGGCAAGCCACCATAGCCAACGGATTTAAAAAAACGGAAAAATCTTCTACACAGCGTATCGCATGCTCAATTGCTTCACCACTACCTTTTTCCTTCTTTTCACAGTTGTCCAGCTTCTTCTACACCTTCTAAAGCCATTCTCCATGTCGCAATCATTGCCCACATACCAGCATCCTCCTAATCAATTGGTTTCCTATAAAAACCACCATAGAAATCATCAGTTCTATAAACATTAATAATCGCATGTGGATCCACACTTAAAATCAAATGTGCAATCTCTTTCACCTCTAGTGTTGATACAACTGTATTCAACATGTAATTCTTTTTATGAGAGTAGCCACCATAACTTTCCCAAACTGAAATTCCATGTCTATATTTTTTTCGTATATGCGGATATTATCTCTTCTAGGTATAGTACTTGTTATCTGCATAGTGCTTCTATCGTATCTTCTATACAATCCTTCAACTACCTTTGTAGAAACAAACTGCATGATAATTGAATATCCTGCACGCTCCCAACCTGAGACAAATCCAAAGATACATAATAAGATACAGTTATAAATAAATACATAATTCCAAATACTTTTTGCCTGTTTTATTAGATACATATAATGCGATAAAATCTGTACCACCTGTACTTGCATTCCCGACTAAAGTGCAGCCACTAGTCCCAGTCCATACACAAACACCACCTATAATAATATTTAGCATAAACATCATCAAACAGTGTAGTTTCAAAATGGAAGGATAACCAAAAAAACAGTGATACACACACAAACTGTAAAGAGGATAAAATCGTAAACTTTGTAGAAATCGATCTACCACATAGAATCGCAACTGGCAGATTTAATAAAACAATCATCAGTGATACAGGTATCTGTATATTATGCTGACTACCAATTACATTTATTAAAGATAGCCAAGTCCCTGTAAAACCACTTGACAATAATCCAGCTGGTTTTAAAAAAATGCTTTTCAATGCATATGTCTGTAGTAGCGCAGAAAAAGATTACACATAGAATACTAAATAGAAATCTAAATGTCTGTTTTTTTCTGTAAAACTGGTAAACTTTTGATTCATTTTAAACGCCTCATTTTCTACTACTATTTTTAGTAAATTCTATCTTTGTTTCCTACACTTATTTTCACAACAGAAAAAAAGGATGTAGTGAAGTATATACTTCATCAACATCCCATGTATTACTATTAGTTAAACTCTTTTTAAATCTTTAACTAAGGCGGCTGCACCAACATAAATAGTAGAAATCATCGCAATTGCTGAAATAAACAAAATTATTCTTATTACTTGTCTTATGTGACGAAGGATTCGATACTACAATCGCTTTATACACATGCACTCAATCACCATTAGCTTCTTCGCAAGTCTCAATAAACTGATATCCAGCAATATTCTCTACAGCATGCAAGCCATATATCTTTGGCTTTTAATACCATACCATCTTCTCTTTTATGCAATTGGATCTCGATAAAAACGAATCATTTGTTCCTTCATCTCTTTTGGAACAGGTAAATTCTCAACAATGTAGTAGTATCCTACTAATCTATTATCTACAACTTGCTTCACACGTTTTAGATATGCTTGTCCGACTTCGTTCTTAGGAACATATTGATAGTTTGATGTCCAGAATGACTGAATGAATAAAGCCGTAATTAACAAATTAACTTCTTTATCTAAATCAGGTGTCAGATTTGCAAAAATATGTCCAAATACCTTATCCAAAACTAGGTGCTTCTCATTCCTAACTGTCATGATAGATGTTTCATTTGTCTGATTGTAGTTGTATACAATGTCATTTATGTAGTATACGCATCCAGCAGTCGCAATTAAAATTGGCCATAGTGAAAGGTCTTCATAATAGGAGAATTCTAAATATTTTAATTTCTCAAATAGTGATCTATCATAAACTGAACTGTGTCTACATGGGAGCAGGAAGGACGCTCCACGGATAGATATCTCTCCTGAACTTCTTCCTTGGTATGCTGGTAGATTTTTTTAACTCCATCATACAGGATACAGTTACCCTTACAGATTTTATAACCTTTCTGAATACCGCTATATAGCTTTTCAATATAATCAGGTTCCACCCAGTCATCGACATCTATAAATGATAGGTATGGTCCTGTTGTGTTTTCAATTCCAATGTTTGATGCACGTCCAAGGTCACCAATCTCCGTTACTAATACACGAATACGGTCATCCTTTTTCATCCACTCTCTGACTTTCTCTTCAGTTGAGTCAGTTGTACCGTTGATAACACATAGAATTTCAAGATTCTTATATGTTTGTGCTACTACCTTTGACAAACAGTTATCAATATATTTTTCACCATTATAAATTGGAATAATAACTGAAATAAGTGGTTCTACCATATATACCTCCCGTAGATAATGAACGATGTGTTTTTTTATACTTAAAAATCATCATTATCGCTATAGTTTATTCTACAACGTTTTATGATGATTCCAAATAAATACCTAGCATACCATGCGAACACATTTTTCACATACGTTCTTGTTCTTTGCAATCATATTCTATAATTTTTGACTCTAATAAAAAAACCTATCAATGTGCTCTTTACATCAATAGGCTTTTTTATCCGTAATCTTTACTTAGAATTCTTCTTTTTAGTAACAAATGCACCTACACTTCCAATCATTCCTGTGAATAACATGAATGCTGAAGTGAATAGACCAGCATCACCTGTCTTAGGTGTTGACTGTACTGCAGGAGCTACTGTAGCAGAAGCTACTGGCTGCACTGGAGTATCTGGTGTTGCAGGAACTGGCGCTTCTGGCTGTGCTGGAGTCTCTGGAGTTACAGGAGCTGGCGCTTCTGGCTGCGCTGGAGTCTCTGGTGTTGCAGGAACTGGCGCTTCTGGCTGCGCTGGGTCTCCGGTGTTACAGGAACTGGCGCTTCTGGCTGCGCTGGAGTATCTGGTGTTACAGGAGCTGGCGCTTCTGGCTGTGCCGGAGTCTCTGGTGTTACAGGAGCTGGTGTATTTTCTGGTTCTGCAGGAGTTTCTACAATCTTCTTATACACATGAACTCTATCACCATTTGCTTCAGTACGTGTTGTAACATATTCATATCCTTCGAAGTTTTCTTTTATCCTTTAAGCCAAACTTCTTATCAACATTTGTACCACTAACAGTAACTGGTGTTCCATCTTCTGTTACAAAAGTGTGTGTAGTCAATACCTACACGAAGCACACGGTTAGTAGCTGGTGAAGATGTAAAGTTTGTGACTGTCGCATCACCCCAAGGTTTAGATAACATATCATTTACTGCTGGTTCAGTATCTACATTTTCAAGTAAATCAGCGTAAATTACGTCTGATGTATATTGCTTGTATGTATCACCTGGTAAATCTTCATAAGGACTATACATAATATCGTATTTACCTGCCTTGCTACCAAGTACACCTGCAACGTCTTCTTCAACTTCACCTGTCTTTAAGGATTCGTCAATCTTAACAATTGTTTCATAAGGAACCATCTCAGTAACTGTAGCATGTAATGTCCAATATCCATTTCCATATAGTGGAATTAAACTTGCATCTTCAATTTCAGGTTGGAATCTTGTATCACCTGCTTCAACTGGTAAGTCAAATACATATCTGTCAGTCCATAATGAATCGAACATACGAAAACCCTCTTCACCCTCAAGTGATAGGACTGCATTCTTTACAGTAAACTCTGAACCATCTGCTTGATCAATCAATGTCACTTCATCAGTGAACATGTATTTATCCAAACCATTTTCAAATTCAGGTTCGCTATCAGACATCGAATTTACTAAATAACCCTTAACATTAGCCCAATCTTTTACCTTTACTGTTTTCCCAGCATGATCACCATTATCAATCGTAAATTCATAGTCTTTGTCTAAAGTAATCTTCTGTCCTCTTGTCTTGAACAATGAAGTGTAGTTGTTTACACCTGGAATGTATAACCAGTTGTAGGGTTGGTCAACCTTAACCTTACCTAAGTTTATTGTGTCATTATTTTTGTGGTTCTGTAGCTAAGAATTCTTGAATCTTAGCTTCTTCGTCAACTGTTAAAGCTGCTTGTGCATAAGTGTTAATTGCACTTCTGTAAGTTAGAGTTGGTGTAACTAGTAACGCCAAACCTAACGCTGCTGTATTAATCACTCTCTTCTTAATTCTTTTCATATTGGTCTCCTTCGATTTATCTTGATATTTTGCGTGCTTTCGACTGTACACAAACTAACCAGTACCTGTAATCACTACAGTTCCCTATTCGATTTTTTTAACCGGTTGCGTATCAAAAACGACTCGAAATGCTAGGCTATTTTTATCTGACATATCACTCATCGGCAATTCATTTGCTCATGCAATTTATTAATATTTTTTTAACGGCTTAACAATCTTTACAAGTACGAATTGATGTATATCTATTGCATGTTCTATACATCTATAACAAAAAAATCCTACTGATTTCTCAATAGGATTCTTAGTGCATGTTTTATTAATTATGCATTCTTTTTCTTTGTAATGAATGCTGCAGCACTTGCAATCATACCTGATACTAACATAGCGAAAGCAGCGAATAAGTTAGTATCGCCTGTCTTTGGTGTTGCTGGAGCTTCAGGAGTTGAAGCAGCTGGAGCAGCTGGAGTTGTAGGTGTAGCAGGTGAAGGTGCTACTGGAGTAGCCGAAGCCTTCTTGTACACATGAACTCTATCACCATTTGCTTCTGTACGTGTTGTAACATATTCATAACCAGCAAATGTTTCTTGTGGTTGTAAACCATACTTCTTAGCAACTGGGGTTCCATCTGCTGCTATAACAGATGTACCATCCTCTGTTACAAAGTGTGTATAGTCAATACCTACACGAAGTACGCGGTTAGTAGCTGGTGAAGATGTGAAGCTTGTGACTGTTACATCACCCCAAGGTTTTGAAAACATATCACTTACAGCTGGATTAGTATCTACATTTGCAAGTAAATCAGCGTAAATAACATCTGATGTATATTGCTTGTATGTATCACCTGGTAAATCTTCAGCAAGACTATACATAATATCGTATTTACCTGTCTTACCACCAAGTACACCAGCAACGTCTTCTTCAACTTCACCTGTCTTTAAGGATTCGTCGATCTTAACAATTGTTTCATAAGGAACCATCTCAGTAACTGTTGCATGTAATGTCCAATATCCATTTCCAAATAGTGGAATCAAACTTGCATCTTCAATTTCAGCTTTGAATCTTGGATCTGATTCCTCAATAGGCAAATCAAATGTGTAACGGTTATACCATAATGTTTCCCATGGGCGATCACCATCAGGATTATTTACTGGAAACACTGCGTTCTTAACAGTAAATTCAGAGCCATCTGCTGTATCAATTAGAGTTACCTCCTTAGCATAAAGAAATTTATCTTCATAACCTATAGGAGTTGGACTTCCATCACCCATCTTGAAAATATCATAGGCCTCAACACTTGCCCAATTCTTAATCTTTACTCTCTTTCCATTATTTGCATCACTAGACTCGATTGTGTATTCATAGTCTTGATCAATATTAACCTTTGTACCACGAGACTGGAATAAAGAAGTATAGTTATTTACACCTGGGAATGTGTAACTTGATGGTTGAGTAACTGCTACCTTACCAATATTTGTTGTGTCATTATTTTGTGGTTGAGTAGCCAAGAACGCTTGAATCTTAGCTTCTTCATCTGCTGTTAAAGCTGCCTGCGCATATGTATGGATTGCACTTCTAGATGCTAGTGTTGGTGTCATTAATAGCGCTAGTCCTAAAGCTGCACTGCTGACAATCTTTCTCTTATTGGATGTCTTCATTTCTTCCCTCCTTCGACGCAAACTCTTTCGTCGGTTTCCTCTTCTCAAGCATTTTACAGTGATTTCACCTACATTTTTTGTATGTAAATTCCCTTGTAGTTTCCGCCTTATAGATATATCTTGAGTTATCTCTTTAATGATATCTAATAAACATATGGGCTAGCAATCAATATGCCTACTCTAAATTATTAATATTTTTCTTAATATGTATTCTTTGTGATAGGTTTATATAACTTTGCTTCTTTATGTATATAATCCAAAATTACTATCCTAATTATCATGAAAGTATGCTACTGATTCAAATTCATAAAATTTCATATAATTGTATCTTTTTACTGTAGATAAAAAGGGCGCTCTAAAATTACTTGGGGTTGGGGTACCGCAATGAGAAATCTTGGGGTACCTTTTTGATACTTCTTCAGAAAAACTTGGGGTACCTTCAAAAAAATAAAAACCTCTCATGTTATTATCTTTTTGCTATGAAAGAAATGAACTTGAGAGGAAGTATAAATGGCTATTGATTATATTATCACATCTGCTCTGAACTTGTCCGGGATCAAGTTCAAAGTCTATCTACAACTCGTAATCAGGATACCTTGAATATTTATCTTCTACTGATAAATAAACATCCTATCTGTCCTTACTGCGGTGCTGATACATCTAGTAAAGGACTTCTAACATATACATTTAAAACGCAAGATATCGCTGGACTAAAAAACAATTGTCAACTGGAAACGAAGACGATATAAGTGTCGTGACTGTCATCGTACTTTTTAGTGAAGACAATATCTTTACCCCTGATGGTATGCACTCCACCTTCTCTATGGTCGATCAAATCATGAAAGATCTAGGTGATATCTCCATTAACTTAAAGACAATTGCACTAAGAGCACATGTATCTATTCCTACGGTAGAACTCTATGCCGATAGTTACTTGAGAATTCCAAGGCAGTTCTTACCTGAGTATCTAGGGAATTGATGAACTATATTCTGACATGGCGTTAAAAAAATAGTTCTTACTTATGTGTCATGGTCGATAATAAAGCTCGTGTTCTAAACGAGGTCATACAGTCTCGTTCAAAAGGGAACTCAGTACTTACTTTGAAAACATCCCATTAAGTGAGAGACAAAAGAGTGAAGATTGTGACCATGGATATGTGGCAGCCATACAAAGATGTTGTAAAAGAAATATCTGCCCAATGCCATTGTCGCTGTAGATCCTTTCCATGTCATTGAGCATCTTACATCTGGATTCTCACATCTACGTATCGATATCATGAATCGTTACGAAAAAGGAAGTAGAGCTTATTATCTTCTTAAAACCTGGCATAAATTACTGGAAACTGACTACGACTTAGATAACGAGCCGAAATATAACAGTTTCTTTAGACAGAAATTAAATTATCGAAATCTGTATGACCAGTTATTGGAAATTGATCCAGTCTTAACGCTTGCCTACCACTTAAAAGAATTATTTCGCAACTTTAATAGAACTGCTATTTACCCATCTTGCATAAATGAAATCACTTCCATACTAGATGCGTTTATTTCTGCCGATATACCTGCGTACGAAGACTTTTTGACATCTATCACAAACTGGAAAGAGGAGTATCTCAACTCCTTTAGAAGACCGTATGATGACAGAAAACAATCAAATGCACTATCAGAATATATGAATAGTAGATTACGTGTACTGATCAATGTTTCTAATGGTCTTTCAAACTTCCCTAGATTCCGTGCCAGAGCACTCTATGCGTTAAACAGAAAACTATATTACACAATTACGGATCACCTTCAATCTAACAAAAGAATTGGAAAGAAACGGGGTTCATACAAAAAATAATTGCCAATAAAATATTTCTTTCTTAGCACATATAAAAGGTAGAAATCGTAGACAAGAGAAATTAACTTTCATCTACTATCTCTACCTTTTTGCATCATATTAAAGCGTTTTTTTACATACAAATTATCTTGCAAACTTTTTCTTTTCAATCATTGTCATGATTGCTGCCATAAGTGAGATTACAAAGATGCTTGCATATGCCATCGGATTAACGTGGTCTGCTGTCTTTGGTGTCTCCTTGGAGTTTGTAATTGTAAATCCTGTTTGTACGTCGCCTGTGATCTTTGTCTTATATCCAGGGATTAATACTTCATCAACTGTATATACGATTTCACGTCCATTTTCATACTTGTCTAAATTAGCGAATGTATGCTTCCACTGACTAGCAGCCGTTAGCTGTACTGTATCAACCTTAACGCCATCTGCGTATAGATTTACTGTAACGCTATCTGTTGCTGGTCCTACCCATACCTTAGTAACTGGGATATCTACCTTGCCAGTAATCGTATTTGTAACTGTAAAGCCTGTTGAAGATGTTCCCTCGATTGCTTTGACGTAACTTGGTACATCATATTCATCAACTGTATAAACAATCTCATGTCCATCTGCAGCGTATTTAGGCAGATTGCTGAATGTATGCATCCAGTTTTCTGCAGCTGTAATGACTGCACTTTCAACCTCTGCTCCATCTGCTAGTAACTTGATTGTTACAGAGTCTGTTGCAGGTCCTACCCAATTCTTTGTCACATCTACTGCTACCTTTTCAGTATTTGTATTTGTGACTGTAAAGCCTGTAGCTACGTCTCCTGTAATTGCAGAATCATAGTTAGCGATTGGCTCTTCTGTAACTGTATAAACGATTTCTGTACCGTTATTATACTTATCGAGGTTAGAGAATACATGTACCCAGTTATTTGCGGCATTAAGTGTGACGGAATCTTTTTCAACTCCATCTGCGTAAAGTGTTACCTTTGCAGAAGAAGCTTCTGGTCCTACCCATACCTTAGTAACTGGAATATTCACCTTACCAGTGATTGTATTTGTGATTGTAAAGCCATTTGCTGCATCTCCTGAGATTGCCTTTATGTAATCTGTAACAGGTGTTTCATCAACTGTGTAAACAATCTCATGACCATCAGCCGCATACTTATCTAAGTTAGTGAATGTATGTGTCCAGTTATCTGCTGCTGTTAATGTAACAGTTTCTTTCTCTATACCATCTGCGAATAACTTGATTGTTACAGAAGCTGCTGGTGTTCCCACCCATGTCTTTGTAACATCTACAGATGTCTTTTCTGTATTTGTATTTGTTACCTTGAAGCCAGTAGCTGCATCTCCTGTAACGACAGAATCATAGTTAGCGATAGGCTCTTCTGTAACTGTATAAACAATCTCTGTACCGTTGTTGTACTTATCTAAGTTTGTAAATGTATGTGCCCAACCATTTGCAGCGTTGAGTGTTACAGAATCTTTTTCAACACCATCCGCAAATAAAGTTACCTTAGCAGAAGAAGCCTGTGGTCCTACCCATACTTTAGTGACTGGTACAGATACTTTACCTGTGATTGTATTTGTAACTGTAAATCCAGTAGCTGCTGTTCCAGAAATACCCTTTGTATAATTTGGAACATCAACTTCGTCTACTGTATAAACGATCTCGTGACCGTCTGTTGTATCAAACTTAGGAAGATTACTGAATGTATGTGTCCAGTTATCTGCAGCAGTTAATGTAACTGTTTCTTTCTCTGCACCATCTGCTAATAGCTTGATTGTTGCGGATGTTCCTGCAGTACCCACCCATGTCTTTGTGACTGGGATATTGATTGTTTCAGTGTTTGTGTTCTTAATAGTAAATCCAGTAGCTGCTGTTCCAGAAATATCTTTTGCATATCCAGCAACTGGTGTTTCATCAACTGTGTAAACAATCTCATGACCGTCATTCGCATACTTATCTAAGTTAGTGAATGTATGCGTCCAGTTGTCTGTTGCAGTTAATGTAACTGTTTCCTTCTCTGTACCATCTGCGAATAACTTGATAGTTACAGAAGAAGCTGGTGTTCCCACCCAAGCTTTCGTAACTTTGACAGTAGTCTTTTCAGTATTTGTATTTGTAATTGTAAAGCCTGTTGTCATATCACCACTGACTACACCATTATAGTTAGCGATAGCATCTTCCTTTACAGTGTACTTAATTTCAGTAGTTGTTCCTGGCTTGTACTTTCTTAAGTTTGTGAATGTATCTTCCCAGTTGTTTGCAGCATTTAATGTAACTGTCTTACCTGTATCTACATCATCTGCATAAAGATGTACTGTAACAGCTGATCCTATTGGACCTACCCATTGTTTTGTGGCCTTAACAGAAATCTTGATTGGGTTGTCTTTAACCGTCTGAATCACATTTGTAGTGGAATTTACTGTTAATGTAAATTCTTCTGTGCTTAATTCATAACCGGCAGGAGCTGTCTTCTCTTTCACTTTATATGTACCAGCCACAAGAGCAGGTGATGTTACCGTACCATCTGCAGCCGTAGTAAGCTCAAACTTACTTCCATCTGGTTTTGTAACTTCAAATACCGCATTTGCTAGAACAACAGTATTATCTTCTGCATCAACCTTAACTAGCTTAATCTTATTCGCTAAGATACCAACGCCTGTTCCACCAGCAGCTTCTTTTTTTAAAGGAAATAAATTTTTTTCATCTACTTTATTGTTATTAGATGTAAGTTTAACATTATTTCTTAGATTGGTACCCGGAGTATAAGTTGTTCTATACTCTAGTTTATATTGTTCTCCATTTATGTTTCCTAGGTTGATTGTAAATGTTTGATCATTATTCGAGAATACAATCTTATCTGATAAATCAATTCTGACACGATTATTTTTCTTGTAAATCACTAGTGTAGTTTACACGATACAAGCGAAAAGCTTTCTTTAACAAATTTTTTTCTGTTGTTCCTACTAGTGTGTCTGTCACAACAGCATTTTGGAAAGTTAGCTTTTTGTAATTAATACGTACTCGCCACTCTGCTTCATTGATTGATTCCGCTGCAAAAACTATACTTGTGTAGTACTTCATTACTATTTCCTGTAGGACCACCATCTACTTTAAATTGAAATGGTGTTGTTTTCCCGCCAGCTTCTATATCAAAGTTATTTTTTTGATTCACTGTAACTTTATCTTTATTGAAATTGGCATTCATGCCCAAGGTTCCATTAATATCGTATCTACCATTTACATAATTGGTAAATGTAACTTTAATCTCAGCACCGCCACCTGCTTTTGGGGTGACATGAGCATTTGCCATCACTGATCCATCTGGTGCAGTCAATGAGAAATTTAAATTCCCCGCATCATTTTTGATAAGGATATTATCAGGAAGCTTAACAATAAAATAATCCCCTGCATTAATGGTCGCTGCTTTTGCTTTTTGCCTTCCAATTCATTTCTATACGGAATTCATCACCAACCTGCATGCTATTAACAGGATTCCCACCGTTCTTTATGACTATGTTTTTGTATTTCAAGGTCTACTTCTTTTTCACTTCCAGCATAGACATTAAAATTGACACCTTGAAATAACATTACAAGTGCCATCAGCATCGATAATACAAGTCTCATCATTTTTTTCTTCAGCATAATTCTTTCCCCCAAAAATCATCATTACCAAATATTCTTTACTTTTGCCTATTTCTAGTTTATTAAGTTTTTCATAAAAGCCTATGTCCTCAATAATTATATATTGTGGCTATCTTTTACTATTATATGGTTTTTTTAAATTTATTGTTTTTTGCATTTATTAAAAAAATTAATAAATTATTAATAATTAGATCTTATTGTTTTTTTACAATGTATAAAAAAATATGAAATTGTCTAAGTTATTCATATCAAAATAATAACGCATGTTTAAAAACTACTTTAATCACGGTTGATAACTTTCTAAAAAAACCATCGATCTTTTTCTAAGAACAGATTCCTACATCTACCTTGGATTATACATACGTAGCGTATCCCGCAACCACCAACACAAGACTCTTTCCTAGAATGACTTAATACTTTATCAATCTTATACTCCCGCCCATCATTCCAGCATAGATAGAGAGGGCGTAATTCTCCTGTTTTTCCTTTGCATCACCACAACATCCACATATTTCTTATATAGCTGCATACCCCTGTCTCCTGTTATTTGTATTATATCGATTTATGTTGCGTATTTCAATCATATACGCAACAATTATTAATTAATTATCTCTTAATTGTCGCAAATCTGTTATACTAATGCTGAGGTAACGTAGATGACACTAAAAAGAGATGATTCACCAATACAAAAATAAAAAAACGGGATGTAATGATTCTGAACTTGCACGTAGATGTAACGTTTCTCGTTCTACCGTTGCACGTTGGTCTAGTGGTGAAATAAAAAAAGTAAATGATGATACTGCTGAAATCCTTTCTCATTTACTTGGATATAATATTACTCCTATCCTAATGGGAATGGATACAACCATTCGCTTACCAATTCTTGGTTACGCAAAAGCAGGATATGACTTATTTGCGGAAGAGAATTATCTTGGCGAAGAAGAAACGACACTAAAAGAAAGAGAAAATGGTGATTACTACCTACGTATTACCGGTAACTCTATGTCTGGTATTGGTATTATGGATGGCTCCCTTGTTTTAGTACGTCAATGTGACTCTATTGCCAGTGGTAAAATTGCCGTTGTCATGATTGATCAAGAAGTGACTGTGAAACGTGTTATCTATAAAAAGGGAATGATGATTCTAGAAGCTGCGAATCCAGATGTAGAGAGTCGTTATTTTACTCCACAGGAAATCAAAGAATTACCAGTTAAAATTATTGGACAAGTATTATCTTGTCGTACGAGTTTCTAAAATATTGAAAGGCCATATAGATATCTATATGGCCCATTTCCTTATTCACTAACTGTTTCTTCTGTAACAGGTTCTGATGATTCTTTTTCTTCATACTTGAAGTCTGCAGAAATATCTTCACCCTTTACAACTCTTTGAATCTGCTCAGCAGTTAATGTTTCATATTCCATTAATGCATGTGCGATTGTTTCAAGTTCTGTCTTATGTGCTTCGATAATCTGTCTTGCCTTTGTATGGCATGTATTAATAATCTTACGTACTTCCTGATCAATTTCATACGCAACTTCACCAGAAACATTGTTTGGTTGATTATAGTCTCTACCTAAGAATACATTCTCATTTCCTGCATTGTACTTAATAGGTCCAAGATCACTCATACCGTAGAGTGTAACCATATCCTTAGCGATATTTGTCGCATTTTTGAATATCGTTACTTGCTCCTGTTGTAATGTCATCAAAGAATAATTCTTCTGCTGTACGACCACCCATGTAGGAAGTGATTGTATCGAGTAAGTCATTCTTTGTATGCATCATCTTTTCTTCCTTCGGTGTCATGAGGTTATATCCACCTGCTTGACCACGAGGAATAATTGTAACTTTCTGTACAACCTGTGCATTCTCTAAGAATAAACCGATAATTGCGTGTCCACTTTCATGGTAAGCAACTAACTTCTTTGTCTTATCATCATATGTACGGCTAACCTTTGCAGGTCCCATCATGACACGGTCAATCGCTTCATCAATCTGCTTCATGCCGATTTCATCTTTATTTTTCACGTACTGCTAAAATCGCAGCTTCATTTAATACGTTTTCAAGATCAGCACCAGAGAATCCTGGAGTACGCTTTGCTAAAGCACCTAAATCTAAGTCCTTTACAAACTTCTTGTTACGAGCATGTACATGTAGGATAGCTTCTCTACCCTTACGGTCTGGAAGAGCTACTGTAATTTGACGGTCGAAACGTCCTGCACGTAATAATGCAGGGTCTAATACGTCCGGTCTATTTGTTGCCGCAATAACGACAACACCTGTATTTTCTTCCATACCATCCATCTCAACAAGTAATTGGTTCAGTGTCTGTTCACGTTCATCGTGTCCACCACCAAAGCCAGCACCACGCTGACGACCTACCGCATCAATTTCATCGATGAAGATAATACATGGAGCTGTCTGCTGTGCCTTCTTAAACATATCACGAACACGGCTTGCACCAACACCGACAAACATTTCAACAAAGTCAGAACCAGAAATACTGTAGAATGGTACGTTTGCTTCACCAGCAACTGCCTTGGCAAGCAATGTCTTACCTGTACCTGGATGACCACTTAATAAGATACCCTTAGGAATACGCGCACCCATCTTCTCAAACTTCTTAGGATATTTGAGGTAGTCGATGATTTCTGCCATTTCTTGCTTTTCTTCATCACAACCTGCTACATCATTAAAGCGAACACGAATCTTACCTTCTAACTTCGCTCTAGATTTTGAGAATTCGAATGCCTTCGCATTGGCACCGTTTGCACCATTCATACGGTTTAACATCCAAACCGCAAATACTGCAAATAAGATAAATGGAATAATGGATGCCACTGTCTCTAAGAAGATATTGGATGCGTCCGCATCAACAATCGTCAACTTTGTGGAATCTTTTCCAAGATTTTTTTAATTACCTGTCCAATTTCATCAGAAGTAGATGGGATTGTCGCAGTGAATGTTACTTTTTTTGTTTATCTTTTTCATAAACACCCTTTACGACAGTCACATTAGTTCCGATTGAGACAGATACTTCTTCCACATTCTCTTTTTCAATTACATTCTGCAATTCGTAATAACTGATACGCTCTGAAGAAGCGCCCATGTTCAAGCCTAATAAGCTTACAATCGCAAGAATGACTACGAGATATGGAAGAAAGTTCGCTAGTCTATTTCTCTGCATTTATTTACTCCTCATTACATTGATAACATTCGTCCTTCAATACTCCAATGTATGGAAGGCAACGATATCTCTGGTTGAAATCCATACCAAATCCGATAACGAATTCATTTGCAATTTCAAAATCCAACATAGTCTGCTTTGATATCTACAACACGACGGCTAGGTTTATCTAATAGAGTAATAATCTTAACGCTATTAGCACCTTTGTGCATTAGTGTTTCACATACAGTCTGAATTGTTCTTCCTGTATCAACAATATCCTCTACAAGTAAGATATCTAGTCCTTTGACAGATGTATCTAGATCCTTCAAGATTCTGATGTCGCCAATTGATTCTGTACCTTCATAGCTGCTAACATCCATAAAATCATATTGAATGTCTAAATCGATGTACTTGATTAACTCAGATAAAAAAAGGAACGGATCCGCGTAATAACGCAACAAGTAGTGGTTGTTTCCCCGCATAATCTTCTGTAATCTTCGCACCTAACTCTTTCGAACGTGCAGTAATTTGTTCTTCATTAACCAACACTTTCTTTATATCTTTTTCTGCCCACATGACAAATAGCTCCTTTGTAATATTAGTATTGTATCACATTCAAATTAGGCATTGTAGAGTAATGCTGCACATTACAGCCTAGTCCAGGCACTAGAATGATTTCTCCTAATGCATTTTTCTACAACTGGCCAAGTTTGTCGTTGATATTGAGGGATGTGACGGTCAATGAAGAAGCGATGAACTTCCTTACGACCAAAGCGCATCTGCATTTTTATCTCCTGCTTTGAAACGAGCGAATCCGAATTGGAAAATCTGATTCTTGTAACGTTAACGCAAATACACCCGGACTACCTTCTTCTGTATAGAAATGTTCCTTACGAATATTTTGCAATTCTTCTAATGAGTAAAATACATAGTTGTATGGTTCTTCTGGAATATACTTCAAAAGATACGTTCCATCACTCACAAGTGAAAAACCATCTAGTGGAATCATAAAAGTCACCTGCATGCATGATTGTATAATCCACGCCCTGTAAATGCTTTTAAAGAATAATGTGGAACCTTTTCCACAAACATTCTCAGCATCGTCAGTCTATCATCTTGTGATAATACGCGGTACGTCTCAAGTGAAATCTTCTCCTCACGTATATACGTTTTAACACGGCATCTTCTTTCCTGCATGACTGCATTACGTTGTTTAATCTCACGTAGATACACCGTTCTTTCAAAAGTAGTCATCGGTTCAACAATCTCATGACGAATCTGATTACGTGTATACTCATCACTCAAATTTGTTACATCGATATAATAGCGCAATTGATGTTCCTTACAGTAGGTTACTAGTTCTTCCTTTGTCATATGCAGTAAAGGCCGCTTAAACAATACACCATGCATTAACATCTCTTCACGTAAGCCATAATACTCTGGCACAATATTTTTACTTTCTTGCATGATATATGTTTCTAACAAATCATCTTGATGATGACCAATCAATACACCTTGATAGCCTTCACGTCTTACAATCTCCACAAAAAAGCGATAACGTAACTCCCGTGCCGCAGCTTCAAAGTTTCCAGTATATGTAAATGGATCGTTGTGTACAAAAATTGGAATTCCTCTTTTCGCACAAAAACTGCGGATATAATTTTCTTCTTCATCCGCTTCTGGACGATGATGATAGTTAACATGTGCAACTGCACAATCAACACCAATATCAATACACATTTGTAATAACGCCATCGAATCTGGTCCAGACGATACCGCAACTAACCACTTTCCTTGTAGTTTTTCCATGCCAGTATAATAACATATCCTATCACTCTGTGCTGAACATCACTCTCAACATTCTTTTCTGTACTTCTTTAAACATAGGTGCTGTAACAGGAATATGCGCTTTAATATCAATCACTCTTGCAGTATTTATAAAGCGTATATCATTTAAAAATAAAACTGATGGTTTATTCAAACCATTTACTAAACCAATCTTCATAAGATGATATTTTCCCTGTGGATGATAGATAGAATCATAGGCTTTCTGATATGTCGCTTCATTCGAAGTCATCGGAACGACCAAAGCTTTCTTTGCACATACAGATACGACTAAACCAAAATGTTGATAACCCATTTCATTCAGGTATGATTGGCCAAATTCGATATAACAAATATCACCTGGTTTTACACTGATACCAATGTCCTTCCCTGATTGATAACGGGAACGTATCACCCAGTTTGCTTCAGATATCATACCCGCTTCAATATTGTGTGGTTGTATAATACGGTAGAGATCCTTGCGGTAGGACATGTAATGGTGCCATAAATCATATTTTTGTGCCTTATCTTTCATATAATTGTTTCCCCTTACTTCTATATTCAGAAGAAAACAATAAATTCCACATCATTTCTTAAAGTTTATAGATATAACTACAAAAGACCAAATGCATATCAACAAATGGCGAAGTGATAGAATCAGTTATTATCTCAAGTCAAAATATAATTATGTTTCATTTTTCACAACCAAAACAATTGAATAAAACAAGGATTATTCCCAATTTATTTTTTTAGTTTCTTCTTTTCCTTTACACAGTCTGCTAAATATAAATTAATTAATGTTTGATAAAGGAATCCCCGTATGCATCGACTCATTTTTAAAATAGTCAATCACAGATTTATTAATATTAATCGTAACTTGCCGTTTTAATTCCTTCACATATGGATTTTTTTAATCGCTTTTTCAAAATTAAACTCTTTTTCTAGATATTCATCTTTTTTTGTCATACTCAAATACCCTTTCGTAATTCCGCCTTTCTGTTAACATTGCTTTTCGAGCAGATATGATTCTTATTATTTTTCTCTTCTCTAATGCAGTGAACAACCAACAATATATTTCCTAATTCACTACTTCCTAAGATACGAAATCTATCTTCATCATTTGAATGCAAATTATCATATTCTAACAATGCATTTTCATCATAAAACACTGTCATTGCTTCTTCAAATGTCACACCATGTTTAGATTGGTTAATTTTACTTTTATATTGATCCCATTCAAACGAATACATCAAGATACCACCTACATCTATATGATAATTATATTATAATTATCATATAATTCAATATTTTTTTTAATTAAATTGGCATTAATTATATAACAAAACAGGCAACCACAAATGATTGTGATTGCCTATTTACTTTATCCAAAATGGAAAAAACTTAATATAAATGAACCTGCTAGATATGCAACTGCCATCACTAGGATGAAGTATAGCACCTGTGCTTGATTCACCTTATTTTTGCGCAATAACTTTTCGTAATTGATTGCGTCCATCGCAAACCACGTCACAATGAACATCAACAGATATACAATAGAACGCAAGATAAAATACAGATTGGACATGACTTACTTTGTACCGAAGATACGGTCGCCAGCGTCTCCTAATCCAGGTACGATATAGCCATGCTCATTGAGATGATCATCTAATGCAGCGATATATACGTCTACATCTGGATGGCTCTTTTGAATTACCTTAACACCTTCTGGTGCTGCTACTAAGCATACAAGCTTAATATTCTTTGCGCCACGCTTCTTGATTTGCGCAATCGCATCCTTTGCACTACCACCAGTTGCTAACATTGGGTCAACAACCATGACGATAGCGTCTTCTAAGTGGCTTGGAAACTTTGCAAAATATTCTACAGGTTCTAAAGTTGTCTCATCACGGTACATACCGATGAAACCTACCTTAGCTGTAGGAACTAAACGTCTAATACCATCTAATAAACCAATACCTGCACGCAAGATTGGAACAATGACTACTTCTTTACTTAATTCATAACCAGTACACTTCGCAACCGGTGTTTCAATTTCAATTGGATTTGTTGGTAAATCACGGCATACTTCATATGCCATTAGCTCTGCAATCTCGTCAAGATTCTCGCGGAAATCCTTTGTTCCGCACTCTTTACGACGCATTTGTGTCAACTTATGTGTAATTAGGGGATGATTCAATACTTCTAACATTATCTTCTTTCCTCCATATTTCCTGTTCTAAATGATATAAGAAGATACCCATACATGCAAGGATATCACGCTGTTATTTCATCAATTTTTCTGTAATATCCTGCATGGTGATTGGACCTGGTCGCAAAATAACCAACTCTTCTTTTGTACAATCCACGATGGTACTTGCTTCACCAAAGGACACACCACCTTCTAACATTCCATCCAAATCTGGACAATTCTTCTCAATCTCATCTAATGATGTACAAGTTGGCTCTCCTGATTGATTCGCACTTGTCATAAAGATTGGTCTTCCTAGATCCTTAATAATCTTGGCAAGTGTAGTAGATGTTGCCATACGAATCGCAATCGTATCTAGATTTTCTTGAGATAGATTCACACCATCTTTCCGCTTGAGGATAACTGTGATTGGACCTGGCATAAAGCCTTCAATCACTTTCTTAGCTCTTTCATCTACTTCCGCAATCTCCTCAATCTGTTCAAGATCTGCACACATCACCGGAAACGCCTTTGTTAGAGGGCGATGCTTCACATTTCTTAAATTTTCTTCTGCTTGATGACTAGAAACCTGCGAACAAACACCATACACCGTATCGGTTGGTACACTGATAACGCCATCATTTTTTTAGTATCTCAATGATTTCTTGAATCTCTTCTGGTTTTAAAACGACGCATATACTTCCTCTTTTCTACTTTTATCTCTATGCCTTATAATTATAGCGCGAAATATGGATGGTATCAGATGATTCGATTCGATAGTGACTATACTGAGGGTTGTATTCCTGAAATTTTAACAGCCTTAACAAATACAAATGACGAACAAACAATCGGTTATGGCAAAGATATCCATTGCCAAAAATGCCGCAAACCTTATCAAACAAACAATCAAACGTGAAGATGCGGATGTCCACTTCATGGTTGGCGGCACACAAACCAATATCGCTGTCATTACATCCATTCTAAAACACCACCAAGGCGCAATCTGTGCAGAAAGTGGACATATTAACGCACATGAAACAGGTGCACTTGAATCCGTAGGACATAAATGTCTAATACTACCCACATCCAACGGTAAAATCACAGCCGAGCAAGTTGATACACTGCTTATTAACCACTACAACGATGCTAGTGCAGAACACACTGTACAACCAGGTATTGTATACATTTCCTTTCCTACTGAAAGTGGTACCCTATACAGCAAACAAGAACTTACAGATTTATACAACATTTGTCAAAAAGCATAACATCCCACTCTTCATCGATGGCGCAAGACTAGGTTATGGTCTTATGGCCAAGAAAAATGATGTGACCTTTGAAGATATCGCAAATCTATGCGATGTATTCTACATCGGTGGCACAAAAGTTGGTGCCTTATTTGGCGAATGTATCGTCATTCTCAATGAACGATACAAAAAAGATTTCCGCTACTCCATCAAACAACACGGAGGAATGCTAGCCAAAGGTAGACTGCTCGGCATTCAATTTGAGGAACTCTTCAAAGAAAATCGTTATCTAACAATCTCAAAACACGCTATTGATATGGCAGAGCTACTTGTAGAAGGTTTCCTATCAAGAGGATATACTTTCTACTTCCCTGCCGAAACCAACCAACTATTCCCCAATTTTCGAAAAATACAAAGCTAGAAGAACTTTCCAAAGAATTCGCTTTTACCCCTTGGGTAAAAATTGACAAAAACACATACTGCTGTACGCTTTGTGACATCCTTTGCGACAAAGCGCAAAAACATTGAATACTTACTAACAAAAATATAGTTGCGATTACGCAACTATATTTTCTTTATTCATGAATTGAAATGACTGTACCATCATTCTTCCAGATACAATTTTCGTGTACCAAGCCTCTTACACAAGATGTTGGATATACACGGGAGTTTCTACCAATCACAGTACCAGGGTTGAGCACAGAATTACATCCTACCTCAACATGATCTCCAAGCATTGCGCCAAACTTCTTAAGACCTGTATCAATTCGATGATTATCTTCACGAATCGTGACAGGTTTCTTGTCACTCTTCACATTTGATGTAACAGAGCCTGCTCCCATATGAGAATAATATCCTAAGATAGAATCACCGACATAGTTATAGTGCGGTGTTTGAACATGGTCAAATAGAATTACATTCTTTAACTCACAACTATTTCCTACGACACAATCTGCGCCAACTAACGCCGCGGATCTGATGAATGCACAATGACGTACTTCTGTACGTGGTCCAATAATGCATGGTGCACCAATATAGGCCGATGGAAATACTGTGGCTGTCTTATGAATCCAAACATGTTCAGATACTTCAGTATATTCTTCCTTGTCTAATCCTTCACCTAATTTTAGAATGAGGTCCTTAATTCCAGAAAGAGCTTCCCATGGATATGTAAACTGTGATAAATACTCTTTCGCAGCTGTGTGTTCTAAATCATACATCTCGTTAATACGGTACATAAACCCTCCTAGTTTGTGGAATTATCATAAGTTCCCTCAGGTAGTGTTTCCCGGGAAATAATTTCATCATTCAAAATCTTATCAATCTCAGACTTAATAAAATCAACCTGATTTTGATACAAGTAAACAACTGATAATAATTGATCCGGTGCAGATGCACAGTAATCGCTACCCGTATCACCATCAAGATGATACTTCACAATATTCCATTGGATATTCTGATCCAACTGTTTCTTACATAATGCATAAATAGAATCTGTAGAAACATTTGTTAAGAACTTACCCTGTAAGGCTTCTAGAACATTATTAATCGAACTAATCAACTCAGGACTTAATAGCTTATGAATAATCGCAGACAGTACGATTTGTTGGTGAAGGTTACGATCAAAGTCACCATTCGGCAGTCCATAACGTTCACGTACATACTCTAATGCTAGTTCTCCATCGAGATGTAATGTACCCTGTGGATATGTGCGTCCTGTAAATGTCGCAGTAAATTCAAATGGATTATCAATATCAACACCATTGATTGAATTGATAATATCTTCAAATGTTGTGAAGTTTACCAACATGTAGTAATTCACATCTGTACCAAGTAAGTTACTAGCACCCTTTAATGTATTTTGAATACCACTTAATCCTAGATGCGTTAACTTATCCTTCGAGTTTTGATATGCCGGGTTTTGAATATAGGCATCACGTGGTAAGTTGGAAATCAAAATCTGATGTGTATTCGGATTTACTGTTACCGCAATATCAACGTCCGTTCTACCCTCTAAACTTAAATCACCCGGTTGGTCATTACCCGCAATAAAGATTGTAAATGGCGTATTCGCAAGATTGGTCTTGTCTTCTGTTACTTGTGTCGTTTCCACCTTACGGAAATAACTGCCAATCAGCTTTGTGTCTGTCTTAAAGTTCTTAAATTCATCTGTCTCTAAAACAGTTGATAAATAAGAATCACTCAATAATAGTACATCACCTTGATTGGTATATAGGTTCTTTACAGCTGACTGAACAGAGCTACTATTCACTGTCTTTAGGTTATCATTCTTTAAATCCACACTTAACTGTTCTAGTGTGTAATTCTGGTTATTTCCATCTACACCAATTGCTGTAATAAATGTCGCATTCTGATATTCCGCCAACTTCATACTTTCTTTGAATTCAGAGTTAGCGAATGTATCTTTATGTTTTGCTTTATACGCATCTGTCATAACATAGATGCCAATTCTAACTTCATTACCCAAAACAGAGGAGAAAATTTTGCTAAGACGATCCGTATAGTACGGTAGTGCAATATTAACGATAATCAGCGCTACCGCAAGCACTGTATTCACTACCTGCGCAAAAATATTACTAGGTCTTACCTTAGATGTTAACAAGAACGTTAACCAGTCAATTACCGCAAGGGCGAGTACAGCGATAAATTTCCACTTTGTTGGAAACATCGGCATACGCCAGAATGTAATCGCAAATACGATACTCGCAAGGAAAAGAATCAGCCATAAAAATCTAGCGCTGATATATCTCTTCTTACGCTTTTTCTTTCGAATTACTCTGTTTGGATTTTGTTCAGTCATAAATCATTACCTTGTTTATGAAGCTTTTACCAGCTTTCCAACTAATACATATCTTCCATCTTCAACATCATAGGAACATGTTGATAACATTACAATTTGATCTTCTGCCGTGATTGTTACATCACTCTTAAATGTTGATGCAGAAACAAAGCGATCAACATAACTCAAAAATTCACTGTCACTGCCAAAGTCGTACTGTACATAGCCACCAGTACCCGTTGTAGAATATCCTGCAACAGGATAAATCTTATATGTACCATTTGGTGTTTGGAAAATCATTTCCTTATGACTATCATAGTAAGATTGATCTTTATACTTCTCAATATCCGCAAACATTGAATCATTTAACATATGGTGACCATAAATAACTGTATTCTTATGAGTAAAGTCTCTTCCATTGTTATAGTCAATAAATACAGTTCCGCTTAGATTGTATGTACCATCAAATAAGTGGTCTAAGTAGTAACTGTTTCCATATTTATTTTCATCTGTACTAGCACCAAACACAACCGGATAGTCCACATTAGAGTTTGGAAGTGTAATCCAACCTGCACAATCCGGGTTTTTGAGATAATAACTTTCGGAAATCTAATGTAGAAGTTGTATCATCTTTATCTGTGTCTTTCTTTGTTGTAACGGCATCTTTACGTAAGTTATCATACGCATTTCCTGCTTGGTTATAACTTGCTAGACCTTTATATAACTGGTAGCCAGAAAAAATCGCAACACCTAAACACACAACCATGATGATATCAAGTACGATTCTTCCCACTCTAGATAATTTCTTTCTATTCTTCTTTTCTTTCATACTAACCTCTGCAATATTTTACAGTCGATTGACTGAGTGTGCAAGCATTCGCCAAATGCACGCAACTATGTAATAATAATACCATGTTAGGCGTAGACATCGTAGATATGCTTCGAATCGACTTAGAAAAAAACCCATCATTTCACATGTTTTTAACACAATCTGAAATGGCAGAATTCTCCTCAAAAGCATACTACCACACAGAAAAAAACAATACTTTGCGGGACGTTTTGCGGCGAAAAGAAGCTATCTTCAAGGCAACACAGGATAAAAGATTACTTACAGTACAGTATCCTAAATGATGCAAAGTGGAAAAGCCTTACATCAAAGACCATCCTGAACTTGAGGTAAGTATCTCGCATGACGCAAACATCGCAATTGCGATTGTACAAAAGTATTTCAAATACATAAATAAATTCATTTTTAAAAGGTTCTCTTTTGTAAGAGAACCTTTCTATCATTCCTGATCTTTTGGTATTTTTCGATATATCAAATATGCCACAACAAGCAATACTAGTATCACTAAAACTAGAATTGTGAATAATACTGATATCTTCGGAATATTCATATTTATATCGGCTAAATAAAACTTAATATACAGTTGTATCGTGATAGCCATCAAAACTAAAAGCAGCTAAATACACGCATTGGAACAATAACATCTTTTTCTCATAAACCCTCCTTTTATGAATTAGAAATACGCAAAAGATAAATGATAGCAGTGTAATGATAGTTGAACATAATAGTTGAATATCTACTTTTAGTATACTCCCAACAAAATAGAAAAACATTCTCTATCTGTCATTTAAATAGAGAATGTCTATTGATTAATTTTGAATTGTATTGATTGGATAAGATTCTTGCATTTCTCTTGCGACAATGTATTCATTCTCTGCTGTACGCAATAGAATTAACGGCATCGTACGACTTAAGAATAAGTGAATCCCTTCTGTAACGGAGTATGCACCACAATTGTTAAAGGCTAAATAATCACCCTCATGCAAAGCCCTTGTAACGTTACATCTCTGACTAGCACATCTGCAGTTGTACAAAGACTACCACATAGACACCAATTCTTTTCTGTACGATCATCACATGCATGCAAGTGTTGAATATGTGGTACTTTCATACCCATCATTTGACCATAATAGTTTAGATGATTCATACCACCATCTACGATGCAGTAATTCACACCTTCATTGGACTTACAATCCATTGCACGAGTTAGGTATGTTCCACAGAATGTGGAATAGAATCTACCCATTTCAATTGTTAAATCAACAACCTCAGATAATTCTTTCAACTTTGCATGAATGTTCTCAAGAGGTTTTAGTGTATCACTAAAATCATCACCTTCGAAATAATGGAACAGATAGACCTGGTCCGTATTCAATCTGTTCTACTTTACGATTGAATGTTGTTTGAATCTCTTTGATTAATTCCAGCAACATATCCAACTCTTTGATTTGTTTATCATTCTTCTTGCGTTGTGTACCCGCAAAGTAGTGAATACCTTTTACAATAACATTTGGATACTTTTCTTCATTGGCATAGATTGAGAATAAATCTTCCTTGGACATACCAAATTGACTACCTGCATTTAAACGAGGTAGAATCTCAACTTTCTTTTGGTACTTCCAGCAACTTCGTTTACGATATCCATATGCAATAGAGATTCTGCTGTGTAGTGAATCACTCCATATTCCATCGCATCTGTGACATCCACTTCTGTCTTATTAACACCTGAGTATAGAATCTTTGTTGGTTCTACATGCAGAGCTTTACAGATGGATAACTCACCTGGACTACATACTTCTAGTTTATCTGTGATTTCTGCCATCGTCGGAATCAAGAATGGATTTGCCTTGATGGAATAACATAGACGATATGCACCACCTACAATTTCTCTCATCTTTGAAACACGATGTTTTACTGCTTCTAAATCAAAGATAAAGCAAGGTGTTTGATAATGTTCTGCGATATACTTTAGTTCTTTTTCTTGCATTATTCGATTCCTTCCATCTTCTTTAATACAGCACGGTCAATCTTACCGTTCTTTGTCATTGGCATTTCATCCAAGTGTACTAACTTGTTAGGTACCATGTAGCTTGGCATTACAACCTTTTAGTTCATTATGTAATTCCTTTTGATCACGCTCGCCTAACCAGAATAAGTAGATACGTTTCTTATTATGGTCATAGATTGCACATGCACGCACAACCCCACTCCGTCCTTGCACTAAACTTTCAATTTCACCTAACTCAATGCGATGTCCCTAGGTGCTTGATTTGGAAGTCTTTACGTCCAATATAAACCAGTTCTCCTTGCTCGTTATATTTTGCAAGATCACCCTGTACGATACATGCGTTCATAGTACACAGTATTTAATGGATTCTGTACGAATACAGCTGCTGTCTTTTTCGCATCATGATAATAACCTAACGCTAGACATGCTCCCCGCTACACAGATTTCTCCACTTTCATTTGGGGTATCCACCAATTTATTTTTCATCAGATAGTAAGAATACCTTCTCATTATCAAAACGCTGAACCCAATTGGAATGATTTCATCTGCGTTATATTCACGATTTCTCTAAACGATAGTATGTGCAGTTACATGTAATCTCAGTAGGTCCATATAGATTGATAAAACTCTGCCTTTGGACAATTCTTCATCCAGATATTTAAATGCTTTAATTGGCATAACCTCACCACTGAACATGACTAAACGAATCGTCTCAGGATTACGGTAGCCAAATCCATTCATAATGGACACAAAGCACATTGCACTAACAGCCCATGTTAGTACTGTCACCTGATGATCACATAAGAAATCCATCAAATGCGTTGGATTACTGAAAGAAATTCACGTGGAATGAGTTCTACTCTAGCACCAACATAGATACTGCTATAAATATCTTTCACTGACACATCAAAATCAAATGGTGCTTGGTTAGCAATACGATCATCTGCACAAATTCCAGATACCTTTTACAAATTCTGGAATAAAATCGATGACAGATCCATGTCCAACAACAACACCCTTTGGTACACCAGTAGAACCACTCGTAAAGTTTACGTAGAGAGGATCTGTGCTAGCTGCCTGTTTACGAATACCTGCAAGCATGTTTTCATCAATAATGCCTTCACGGATAATATCTTCAACTTTTACGATATTAGCAGTAGGTCCTAATTTTTCACGTGCTTCTTCATAGAAACGTTCATTACTCAAAGATAACATTTGGACTTAATACTTCTAAAATCTTTTCAACACGTCCAATTGGCTGTCTTGTATCAATTAGTGAATAGAATCCACCCGCATAGACAGCACCATACATCGCCGCAAGTGTTGTGTTACTCTTTTCCATATACATCGCAACCGCTTGACGAGGCTGAATATATGTCGCAAGCTTTGTACCAAGAATCTTGGCATCTTTCACTAACTCTTCATATGTCATTTCTGCGGTTTCATCTGCGACCGCAATCTTATTTGGATGTTTTTGGCAAGAGGCTTCTAGCCACTCAAGAATATTCTTTTGTCATAGTTTTAAACTCCTAGCGTATCTATTTTTACTATGCTCATCCATTTTTGGATGTTAAATTTATCTGAAAAGATAAAAATGGAGGATTCCTCCATTTTTAACAATTAAAATATACAAACAACATACGGTCTTTGCCGTTCATATCTTTAAGGATTTCATAACGAGCTTCTGGTAACATCTCTTCTACTAGTTTGCTCATACGCTCACGCTGATCCCATCCCATTTCAAAAAGCCATAAATGCTTTCTCGTTGAGAACTTTCTTACAATCCTGAAAAATCATGCGATAGAACTTTAGTCCATCCTCACCACCAAATAAGGCTACATGAGGTTCAAAAGTCCACAACAGAGGTTTCCATCTGTTCATCCTGTGGGTATGTATGGAGGATTGGAAATAAGTACATCCAAATGACGATTTGCGTCAATTAACGGTTGTAACATATCTCCTGCAGTAAAGTCGATATCGACTTCGTTATTTTCTGCGTTCTTCCGTGCAGTGACTAAAGCTTCTTCACTAATATCTGTTGCGTGCATCTTCACACGACTTTCTTCTTTTGCGACTGTAATCGCAATGGCACCAGAACCGGTTCCAACATCTGCACATTCTACAGTTTTCCTGTAGTTGGGAAAGATTTCATCAATACGAGATAAAATGAATGCACAGAGTTCTTCCGTTTCACAGCGTGGAATTAATACATCTTCATTGACAATCATCTTATATCCCATAGAACCATGAGTAGCCCAATACATGTGCCATTGGTTCCTGTTTTAATATTCTTTCCATGCCTGCATGGAATTCACTTGCGAGTGCTTCTGGCATCTCATCATCGATATGCATAAACAAATCATAGCGTTCACGTTGAGAGATTTCTAAAAAGATATGCCATGACAGTTTCCGCAGGAATATCATTTTTAGACACTCTTTTTCGTATTGCTTAATTGTTTTTCGCAAATGTACTCACACTGCTGTCTCCTCGAGTTTTCTCTTTTCTTCTTCTGCTAGTAAGCCCTCAATGACTCCATCAAGTTTACCTTCCATGATACGGTCTAACTGTGTAATTGTTAAACCAATACGGTGGTCCGTTACACGGTTTTGTGGGTAGTTATATGTTCTAATCTTTTCTGAACGATCACCAGTACCAATCTTAGCACGACGAATCTTACCAGCTTCTTCTTCCTGAATACGCTTGAGTTCTTCGTATACACGTGCACGAATTAAGCGCATCGCCGTCTCACGGTTTTCAATCTGTGAACGTCCATCTTGGCAGTTTACTGTAATACCTGTTGGAACGTGTACGATACGTACGGCAGAGTCTGTCTTATTAATATGCTGTCCACCGGCACCAGAAGCACGGTGTGTTTCGATTGTTAAGTCCTTTGGATCGATTTCAATATCTGTATCTTCCGCTTCAGGTTGACATAGTACAGTTGCGGTAGAAGTATGAATACGTCCCTGTGTTTCTGTCTTTGGTACACGCTGTACACGGTGTACACCAGATTCAAACTTTCAATTCCTTTATATACATCTGTTCCCTTTAACCGAGAAGATAATCTGCGTATATCCACCTGCTTCACTGACAGAAGCTTCCAGAACCTGTACCTTCCAGCCCTTGCTTTCTGCGTACTTACTATACATACGATATAAGTCACCAGCGAAGATATTACCTTCATCTCCACCTGCACCACCACGGATTTCCATAATAACATCATGGTCATCATCTGGATCACGTGGCACAAGTAAGTGCTGAATTCTTTCTAACAAGGCTTCACGTTCTGGTTCACACTCATCTTTTTCCATACGTGCCATCTCTTTGAGTTCAGGATCATTCTCCTTTAACATCTCATCTGCTTGTGCAATACGAGAGTCTAACTCTAGAAGTTGGTGGTACGCTTCGACAGGTTGTGTAAGTCTTGCCTGTTCTTTTGATAATTTTGTAAGGAGCTTAGAATCTGACATTACCTTTTGTCATCCATCAGCTTCTCTACGATTTCTTTATATTGTTTTTCTATTTCACTTAATTTTGTTCTGACTGCGTCCATAGTATTCTCCACATATTTTCCATAACAACTTTAACATAGTTTATATTCTTTGTATTCAAAGAAAAAGGTCCGGAATTATACCGGACCGGCTTTATTTCATACCGTACTTCTTATTGAACTTCTCGATACGTCCTTGAGCCTGTGCGAATCTCTGACGTCCAGTATAGAATGGATGGCAGTTTGAGCATGTATCTACTTTAATTTCAGATAATACAGAACCTGTTTCGAATTCTGCACCACAGCTTGTGCATACTACCTTCGCCTTGTGATAAGTTGGATGAATATCTTTTTTCATTTTTTATCTCCCTTCTGCCTTAAGCCTCCGATTGGCTTAAAGAAAGTGCTAAATTGCCTATTTATACTACCATAACAATTTTTTTCGTGCAATCTTTTTATTCAACAGTTTCACGCCAAATTACTGCACCTAGATTTTTTAACTTCTGGTCGATTTCAGCGTAACCACGATCGATGTGATATACATCATGGATTTCTGTGACACCTTCTGCTAGTAGACCCGCCACTAACATCGCTGCACCACAACGTAAATCTGTCGCAACAACCTTGGTTCCAAATAAAGGAACTTGGGCCTTTGATACTAGCAGAACCTGTTGATACTTCAATATCTGCACCCATACGTTGTAATTCTCCACAGTGCTTGAAGCGCTCTACGTAGATTGTCTCTACAACTTTGGATTCACCATGTGCTTGTGTCATCAGTGTTGTAAGTGGTTGTTGTAAGTCAGTCGCAAAACCAGGATATGGTCTTGTGGTAACATCCGTCGCAACCAGTTTATCTGTATGACGGATCGTAATACGGTCTACATCAATATCCATATCAACACCCATTTCCTGTAACTTAGAAGTTAAGGCATCTAAGTGTTGAGGATGATATTCTTGATAACCATCTTCTTAGCACAAGCAGCCGCAATCACTAAGAATGTTCCTGCTTCGATACGGTCTGGAATAATTTCATGGAAACAACCCATCAATTGATCAACACCATCAATTGTGATGACATTTGTACCTGCACCACGAATATGTGCACCCATCTTATTTAATAAAGTCGCAACGTCGATGATTTCTGGTTCCTTCGCTGCATTTTCAATCGTTGTACGACCCTTTGCGTATACAGCAGCCATCATAATATTGATAGTTGCGCCAACACTTGCGATATCTAAGAAGATTTTCGCACCCTTTAATTCCTTGGCTTCAATTGTATAACAAGCCTTTATCATACGTTACTTTAGCACCCTAAGGCTTCAAAACCCTTTAAGTGTAAGTCGATTGGTCTTGGCCCTAAGTAACATCCACCAGGCATCTTCATACATACACGACCAAATCTACCTAACAAAGCACCCATGAAAGTAATATGATGCACGAAGCTTTGTGACTGCGTCATCTACTAAATCAATATTTTGGATATTTGTAGGATCGATAATCAAATGATCAGAAGAGCGTGCTTCTACTTGAACACCTAATAAATTTAGAATCTTTGTTAGAGATTCAACGTCCGCAATCTGCGGTACCCCAACAATTGTGACTGGTCCATGGGCCAGTACGGTAGCAGGAATCAGTGCTACTGTCGCATTCTTTGCACTAGAGATTGTGACTTCTCCCTCTAGCGTATGTCCACCTTCAATTTTAATTACTTCCTGCATATTTATTTTTCCTTTCTGATCAGCTCTGTCAGCTCGTGTATATCCTTTACAAGTATATCTGCTTTTTGATTGATCCTGGTAGAAGCGATCATCAATTCTCGCAACAGTTCTTATTCCAGCTGAGATACCTGCTTGTATCCCTGCTTTACTATCTTCATATACCAAGCACTCTTCTTTACGTACTTGTAGTGCCTCTTGGGCTAATAAATAGATATCTGGATATGGTTTTGATCGTTTGCAGTTTTCACCACTTTCAATAAAGTCAAAGTATCCCAAGATTCCCATATCCTTTAGGCTTGTCACAATCAAGTCATATGATGAGGCCGAACATACCGCTAACTTTAAACCCAGCTCTTTCATCTGTTGTAATGCCTGCGGAATACCTGGAAACATAATCTCTTCAAAGTGGATTGGGTGTTCCACATTAAAGTATCTTTCGTTATTTTCACGAATCACATCAAGAGGAACTTTACCATCTAGCATGTCATATAACATCTCATATGTTTTCTGCATCGTTGTGCCGATGATTTGATAGATATTCTCTACAGGACCTTCGTATCCATACGCACGCATCTGTGCAACTGTTCCTTGCATATAATAGTATTCACTATCGTAAAGAATACCATCCATGTCAAACAATACCGCTTTTTATCATATACAGCATTTTTACATGAATTTTCGTATCCATTCTAGATTTATGCAAAAGTTTGCTACATCATTATACAACATACAACGAGTTATAAAAAAGAGGCTCACATGAGCCTCTATCATACTCAATTCGTAATTAAGCTTTGTCAGCAGAACCGAACTGGTTAACCATTTCGATTACCTTAGCAACGATTGCGTCAGCACCTGGTTTGAGTAACTTACGTGGGTCAAATCCCTTACCCTGTTGGTCCTTACCAGCTTCGATGTATTCACGAGTTGCCTTAGCAAATACAATCTGTAAGTCTGTATTTACGTTGATCTTAGATACACCCATTGTGATAGCCTTGTGTACTTGGTCAAATGGGATACCAGAACCACCGTGTAATACTAATGGCTTACCATTTACAGCAGCATCGATTTCTGCTAATCTTTCGAAAATTTCAATCCTGCCCAGTCTGCTGGATATACACCGTGGATGTTACCGATACCTGCAGCTAAGAAATCAACACCTAATGAAGCGATTTCTGCGCATTCCTTTGGATCAGCTAATTCACCATTAGATGTAACGCCATCCTCTGTACCACCGATACCACCAACTTCACATTCTACAGATACACCCTGTGAATGAGCTAACTTGATGATTTCCTTTGACTCTCTAAGTTCTCTGCGAAATCATAGTGAGAACCGTCGAACATTACAGATGTGAAACCTGCTTCGATGCAAGCCTTAGCACCTTCAGAATGTTCCGTGATCCAAGTGTAAAGCAACTGGAACTGTAATACCCATATGGTCATGAATGTTCTTAACCATATCTACACACTGCTTGAAGCCACACATATACTTCGCTGCACCTTCAGAAACCTGAAGAATGACAGGAGAGTTAGCCTGTTGGCAAGCAGCTAAGATAGCCTTTGTCCATTCCATGTTATTGATGTTGAAAGCACCAATTGCATAATGACCTTCATGAGCCTTTTTCAATCATTTCTTTTTGCTGAAACTAATACCATGAGATATTCCTCCTTATTTAGCGTTTTTCATATTAAACTATTTCTGAAACATTTTTTTAAAGTAGCATGATTAAAAAAAGGCTATTTTTAGCCTTTTTCTTAATTAATTATCGAATGCGTCATCGCCCTTTGGTAAATCTAGACCAGCAACTTCAATTGGCTCATCTAATTCATCATCCTCTAGTTCGATTTCAGAAGTATCGATATGAACCTCTTCAAACTTACGACGGTTACGTAAATCCCACTTGTTATTTTCTAATGAAGCAAACCTGTTATCTAACATCAAGTCACTATAGAATTGTGCTTTTTACGTCTGATTTTTATCTTCAGGAATATCCATTGTCTTTACAATTTCATCCCAAATCTTTGAGAAAATCTACTTCTCTTTTTCTTTTTGAGCCAATTGTAGGCTACATCCGTCATAGTCTCATTGTTAACCATTGTAAATCTCCTTTATACAAATGCATGATATGCTTGCTTCGCCATGGCACTATACCCCCAAGTTCCAAATAAAGTCAAATATTTTTTTACTGTCGTCAATTCCCAGCATAAATTTCTGGTGAAGTACGACATTATCATTGGATAAGAGCTGATACTCTACAGACCAGTATTCATCGCACTTTTCCGCATGACAAAGCCTTGTCTGCATGTACATTTTTGCCATATTGAGAGTCCACAACACTCTCTCCATCCTTGTGATCATAGAGTGTAATTTCTTTGTATGAACATCTGCTTTTTCGCTCGAAAATGAAATCATAATCATCACCCAAAAGTAAACCTGATGAGATCCCCCATCGTTTTCCTTCGCGATAGCGTAATGTATTTCCATCATATAAAGCATTTGTCTCCAATAAGATTTGCTTCTTATCCTCCAACAAATCATGTTGTATTAGTTTGACTGTTATACGCATATTCACCTTCCGTGAATGATTATATGCAAGTAATCCTCCTGTCAACCTTTCCGCCCAATAAAAAAACTTCCATAGTGATTTATGGAAGTAATTTTTATTAAATTATTCGTTGTAGGCGATAAGATATAGTGTTTTTTTGCGCCAAATCCACTTTACAGTAAGTGGAAGTGTCATTATCACTTTTTTTCTTCATGATTCACATTTTTTATAAAGACCTACCCTATACGTCTTGCCCATTTCGACATCAAATTCAAACTCAATATCTGTTGCGTAGTAATTTTTGTTTTTTACTACAATGCCATTCTCTGTCATTTGAAAACTACCCACAAAGGTATGATGACCTGGTTCTAACGCTATAATTGTATCTAGCATTTGCCCCTTGATTGGATGATATATAGCCGCATCTTTGACCATCAATTGCTGAAACATCTCCATAGAAATGTACGATAGCTTTCGTTGTACTTGCCGCAACAAGTTCTGCTTCTGCGTTCTTCCGCTTCATTTGAAGTGTGATAAATACCACAAATGCAATAGCCCATACAACAAGTATCCCTGCCACCATAAATATTGGATTCATATTTTTACCTCACATCTGCTCCGATTGAGCATTTTTTTCTTAAACACTATTATACATGTGCTTTTTCGTTATATCCTGTAACAACAGTGTATTTTTTTGTATATATTATGATTTCAACCAATCAAACTATAATTTTCCTGGCAGCTGAAAAGCAACATTAGTTTACGGAATGCTGTCATCATAAGCCAAATTGGTCCTACCAAAACTACAAGCAATGGTAAAATATATGGCAAACTTTCAAGTAGTGCTACCATGTACCGCTTACTTGGACCACCATTGAAAAATCGTATTGATAGCCTCTTCTGTATGATTGAGTAGATTATATAGAGCAGAGTTTGTATCTGCACTGGAAAGTATAACGAAAACGACCACAAAGAAAAGCATTAGCCATAGCCCAACCAAGAAAATAATATACTTTGATACTTGATTACATATCGTAACGCGCTGTTGTAATATTAACCCATCTAATTCAGGAATATCCTTTGTCCACTTCTTTGCACGTTCTTCTGGATTCATTTCCTAGTTCTACTCCTTTTGGATAGTATACACTAAATACATCATGAACTGGTCCATGCACTAAACTATATACAATATTGGATGCGTTCGACATTTCCACTATCGTTCCATCCTTTTTTCTTTACCCAAACCGCATCTCCCTCTACTATCTGTATATGGTTCATACGGTTTTTGATACACCTCATCCTTTGACCAATAATAATCTAAGTTATATCCAGCCTTCTTTAACTGATGACGAAGTTTACGATTGTTCGTAGGATTACTTTCAGAATACGCAAATAATTTACGATCACGAATGCGTAACGCAAAATCACGTACGATTGGATCTTTATGTTCACATAATCATTGAGAAAACCATAACTAAATGCATATTCATCTAACATGAAATATTGCTTTTAAAGAAATCTTCTTCCCTGTCAAAACAGGTTTAAATAATGGAAATGATAGATGGATCACTAACACTCTTTAAATCTCTTAAACGCTTAAAAAGTAGATGTAGAATGGTTTCAAAACTACGTGCAACTGGATGATAGTAAATCTGCCAATACATGTGATAGCGTGCCATGATATAGTTTTTCAACTGCGTATACACCACTTTTCTTTGACTACCAAGCGGTTACCATCAACGACACGTAAGTGTACGTAAGATTCTCTCCAAATCAAACTCACCATACTTTGTACCTGTAAAGTATGCATCACGCAACAAGTAATCCATGCGGTCCGCATCCAATTGCGAACTAATCATCTGTACTAATAGTGGATTCTTACTCTTATGACGGATAACATCCGCAACATCCTTTGCAAGACCTTTTGCGCTTGATTCAATTATCTTTGTGATTTCTGTATTCTCTTCAATGATACGACAAGTAAATTCTTCATGTGATGTTCCAGTAACCGCCTCGAATGCATGGCTGTATGGGCCATGACCAATATCATGCAGTAAACCTGCCAGCATGATCGTTACCTTATCATATTCATTTAATGCACTAACAATATCCGGAACCTCTGTTACCATACGACGAACAATTTCGTACACTCCTAGGGAGTGAGAGAAACGTGTATGCTCTGCACAATGGTACACAACATAAGCCCCACCTAGTTGACGAATACGACGTAAGCGTTGAAACCAACTGCTATTAACAATATCCCAGATTACCTGCAAATCAATATGTACATATCCATGTACAGGGTCTCGTAATACTTTTACTTCAGAAGTTTTTGCAAACATAAACTAGTCCTCCTTTACAAGGAGTACAACCGCTTGTGCTTGTACACCTTCCGACTTTCCAACAAAACCTAAGCCTTCTCCACGTGTTGCTTTCACACTGATGCTATCCAGATCACACTCTAAAGCTTTTGCGATATTCTCACGCATAGACTGAATATGTGGTGCCATCTTTGGCTTTTTCAATCATGATTAGACTATCAACATTTCCAATCACATATCCACGCTCACGCATCATGACGCCAACCTGCGTAAGAATCTTTATTGAATCAGCACCTTCCCACTTTTGGATCAGTATCTGAAACCATTTCCCCAAGATCACCCTAATGCAAGTGCACCAAGAATCGCTTCCGCAACCGCATGGCATAACGCATCCGCATCACTATGTCCCTACAAGTCCTAGTTCTGAAGGAATCTCCACACCACCTAAGATGAGCTTTTCTTCCTTCTGCTAGGCGATGAATATCTGTCGATTGTCCGATTCTCATGTAAAATCCTCCTTACAGTGAATTGTTTTTATTCTTAAAAAATTTATGTTCTATGATAATCATAAGATGTTGTGGAATGAAATAAAAGGAAAAATCCAAGAAATAACCCCATTTGATGCGATATTTAACGCTATCTAGAGGATTTTCTATCCATTCTTGAATAATCCAACTATAATAGAATTATGAAAAATTCAGATTCCAGATTACATCCAAGTCCTCATCGACTTGTTAAATCAAAATGGTTATAGTGCATATGTTGTAGGTGGCGCAATTCGTAATGCATTGTTGGAACTACCAATCCACGATTACGACTTAACAACAGACGCAACTCCCACAAGAGATGTTGCAAGTATTCTCTAACTACCGTGTATTTCAAACGGGTATTCAGCACGGCACCATTACTGTACTGTCTAATAAACAGCCTGTTGAAATTACTACGTTCCGTAGTGAGAATATCTACGAAGATCATCGCCATCCATCTGGAGTCTCATTCTCTAAGAGTATCGAGGAAGATTGTAAACGTCGTGACTTTTACGATTAACGCACTATGCTATAACAATAGCGAAGGCTTAATCGACTTTCTTTGGTGGTATTGATGATTTACAACATAAGATAATCCGTTGCATCGGTAATCCACATCGAACGTATTGATGAAGATGCACTGCGTATTCTACGCGCATTACGCTTTGCAGGAAGACTCTCATTTACAATCGAAGAGAAAAACTGCAACCGCAATACACAAACAAAAAAAGATTTACTACACTATATCTCAGAAGAACGCATTCATAACGAGTGGGTTGGTATTCTAGAAACAAATGCCCTCCCTTCTATCCTTTCAGAATATAGTGATGTCATTCAGATATTTATTCCTGAATTAACCAATAGCATTATCCAATACACTTTAAACTGCAATTATCGATCTCCGCTTGACGCAAATATTCGCATGGCAATTCTACTCAAGGATATCCCTAACGTAAAGGAAATCTTAGAACGTCTGAAATATTCAGGCGCAGAACAAACTGTGATTCTAAAACTGTATCAAACATTCAACAAAGAGTCTTACATCCAAGATTGAATTAAAACAGTTCTTATCTAAACTTAATATTCCATTCGATATCTATCATACATATCGCTATGCAATTGATACAGATTACCCAAAGATATAACATGCTTGCATACTATCATGAAATACAAGATGCTAGTGAACCCTACCTACTAAAGCATCTTGCGATAGATGGTAATACCATCAAAAGGGATTGGTTATCAGGGAAAAGAAATCGCAGATGTATTACATGCATGTTTAGATGAAGTCATTCATCATCCCGAAAATAACGATGCTAAAATTCTCATAGACATGATAAAACGCACTGACTAGTGCGTTTTTTTCTTTTTAAAATGTTTTTTTGATAGGCAATACGCTTTATCTCCATTATCTCAGGTATATTGTTCCGCATGCATGGTAACCTAGTTTTGACTAAAAAAACTGTTCGCATTGGAATATTATCATGGTGTGTATCAATACGAATATCCTGTAGTTGATGTTCCATCGCTATCTTTTTCCGCAAACTCCATCATATAACGAGCAACACCCTTTTGCCCTCTTGTAGTCTTTACGTACCGCAATGCGATGTACAACAACATAAAGGATGATCATTTCAACCATTGACCACCTTCTATATAGTCATAGCTTGGCTCGTGTCCTGCAATGATATATGCAGTACCAACAATACGTTTTTCCCATCCACAAGTATATAACTATTTTCCTGCTTGTATGTCCTGGGAAATAATCACTTCATTTGGATATCCATCTTGCCATTGAGGAATACCATTATCACGCATACTTCCCCGAGCATCACAAATGACCTCTAATATTTGTTGTATATCTTCTATTTTACTCTTGCGAATTTCCATACTGCTTGATAACTGCTTCTAACTTTCCACTTACATCTACACCAACAAGATCAATTCCATCTGCGTAGTAATATCTTACATCCTCAATCTTTCCAGAACTCTTTGCATAATGTTTGTAGATAGGAGATTGCACAATCATTTTCAGGCACATTTCCTCCTGCTGTTAAAATCAGCACCAACTTCTTCGCCTGGCAAAGACTGTAATACTCCCCTGCTTCATTTAAGTCAAAGGTGATACCTTGCGTACATACCAGTTCCAAATATGCATGTAATACAGCAGGTAATCCAAAATTCCAAAATGGAGACGCAATCACAATCTCATCTGCCTTGGCAAATTGCTTGGCATAACGATACATTTCATCTTGAAAATCATGGCTACGGGAATCCTTACAATACTGTTCTAAAGATGCTTTTTGAAGTGGTCGTATATTTTCTTCACCAAGATTCACTGTTTCCACAGTATCTGTAAGAGTTGATAAATACTTCTGTGCCAAGTCATATGTTCTTGAATTCTCTCGGAATGCCGCATTTACAAATAATACTGTCATACTATTTCCTTTCCCAAATGATAAAAGAAAGCAGGTTACCCTGCTTTATAGTTTCTTGAATTGTTCGATGTCCAATACAAAGATTGTCGCGCCACCGATTTGTACTTCAACCGGGAAGGATGCATATCTACCAACATCGTATGATGCTGTTGATGGAACAATTTCTGTACGACGTTTCGCTTCTTCGCCGATGACTGCAATACATTTATCTACAAGCTCATCTTCCGTACCAACGATAATAGTTGTATTTCCAGCACGTAGAATCCACCAGTCGTTGCTAAACGTGTCATATAGAAATTATTCTTTGTAAGTGCAGCAGAAACTGCAGATGCATCATCATTGGATACAATTGCTAAGATCAGTTTCATAAGAGCCTCCTATTGTTACTCCTATTTTATCATGATTCACTGTGAAAATGAGATGAATTATACATTGAAGCGGAAGAAGACTACATCTCCATCCTTCATCAAGTATTCCTTACCCTCTAGCGCATCTTACCATGTTCCTTAACAGATTGTTCTGTACGATATTCCATTAAGTCTTCATAGCTATAGATTTCCGCACGGATAAATCCCTTTTCAAAGTCTGTATGGATAACACCTGCACACTGAGGAGCTTTCATACCTTCATGGAAAGTCCATGCACGGCACTCAGGTTCACCAACTGTGAAGAATGTTCTTAGACCTAACAAGTGATATGCAGCACGAATAATCTTTATCCAAAACCAGATTGATGCAATTCCTAAATCCTGCATGAATGCAATCTCTCTTCTTTATCAAGACTTGAAAGTTCTTCTTCCATCTTTGCACAGATAGCGATACATTCACTACCTTCATTTTCCGCAAACGCCTTTACCTTTTGGTAGTACGCATTACTTTCAGGATCACCGATTTCTTCATCACTCATATTCGCAACATAGATAACTGGCTTTTGATGTTAATAAACCATAGTTCTTTAACATATCACGGTCAGAATCTTCTAAGTCACCCTAAACGTACAGGTGTTCCTGCCTCTAATAACTTTTTCAAACTTCTGTAAGGATGTATATTCAGCTACAGCATCCTTATCCTTGGATGTCTGTGCCTTTTTAGCAACCTTACTAATACGATTCTGGACTGTATCCAAATCACTTAAGCAAAGCTCTAAGTTAATTTCTTCAATATCACGAATTGGGTCAACAGAACCTTCTACGTGTTCAATATTACTATCATCAAAACATCTTACAACGTGAACGATTGCATCTGTCTCACGAATATTCGCTAGGAATTGGTTTCCTAAACCTTCACCCTTTGACGCACCTTTTACAAGACCTGCAATATCTGTAAATTCGAATGTTGTGTAGATTGTCTTCTTTGGATGGAAGAGTTCTACGAAGTCATCCATTCTTTTATCTGGAACTTCTACCACACCAACGTTTGGATTGATTGTTGCGAATGGATAGTTCTCTGCCAATACCTGACTGTTTGTAATTGCATTAAAAAATGTTGATTTACCCAACGTTTGGTAAGCCAACGATACCTGCTGTTAATGACATATATGATTCCTCTTTTCTTTCCTCTTATTCCTGTGGTGCTTTTTCAATAATCTTCTTTAGCTTACGCTCAAATTCATGTCTTGGAAACATTACAACTGCACCACAACCTAGACATTTGATTTTAATATCCGCACCCATACGAATGACTTTCCAATATTTGGACTTCTTGCATGGATGTTCCTTTTTCATTTCAACTGTATCATTTAGATTAAAATCACTAATCATAGTCCCTGCCTCTTTTCATATGCAGTGATTGTATTTTTGTAACAACATGCAAATGGTCATCGGACCAACACCCTTTGGTACAGGTGTAATCGCACCTGCCTTAGGAGCTACTGATTCAAAATCTACGTCACCACATAAGTGACCATCAACACTATTTACACCCAACGTCAATTACATACGCACCTTCTTTAACATATTGGGCATCAATAATCTTTGGCTTACCTACTGCGACAATTAGGATATCTGCTAAGTTTGTAAGTTCTTTTAAGTTTGCTGTATGAGAATGACAGATCGTGACTGTCGCATTGGCATTCTGTAATAAACTGGGCAACTGGTGTTCCTACCAACTTTAGAGCGTCCCAATCACCACCGCATGCTTTACCCTTTTGGATTACATCCCATACGCTTGAGAAGTTCCATAATACCGAGTGGTGTACAAGGTACGAAGGATGGCTGATTCATAAAGAATCTTCCAAAGTTTAACGGATGTAATCCATCCACATCCTTTCCAGGATCAATACACGCAATTGCTCTATCTTCATTAAAGCCTTCTGGTAATGGCAACTGAATGAGTATGCCATCGACGGTATCATCCTTAGAACAATCACTAATCACTTGTTCTAATTCTTCTTGTGTAATACTTTGCGGACAAACGAATTGTATTGGTTTTGAATTCCCTACCGCTGCACAGCCTTCTCTTTTCCACGTACATAAGACTCAGATGCTGGATTATCTCCTACGAGAATAACCGCAAGACATGGAGTTCTCATCCCTGCAGATACCCAAGACTCAACCTTTCGAACGCATATTTTCTTTTTAGTTCGGCAGATAACTCACTACCGTAGATAATTTGTGTCATTTTAAATCCTCCGAATCTAGACATATTGTGATTGGTCCCATCGTTGAGCAGTTCAACTTTCATCTCTGCCGCAAAGATACCCTCTTCTACTTGTAGACCATAGCGTCTTAATACTTCGTTGAAAGTATAGATACATCGCTTTGGCATGTTCAGGCTTTCCAGCCCCATCAAAACTTGGACGATTACCCTTCTTGCAGTTTGCGAATAACGTAAACTGTGAAATTGATAGAATCGCACCTCCTACTTGTTGTAATGCTAGATTCATCTTTCCGTTTTCATCATCGAAAATACGCATTTTGGCAATCTTATCTGCCATTTTTTCTACAACTGCTTCTGTATCATCATCTTTGATTCCAACTAGCAATAGGAAACCCTGTTCAATTTTCCCATTTACGACTCCATCGATGGTAACACTGGCATGTTTTTACTCTTTTGAATTACTGTTCTCATATCGATAAAAAAATTATATCAGATATTGCCTTTCTTTTTGCCGTTTAATCAAAAACATCGTACTTCTACGTACGATGTTATTCAAGATATGAATTAATGGCTGCATTCACGATAGATAATAGAATACTTGCGATAATCGCTGTATGGAAACCCATCATATATGAACCGTGTGCAAAACTGAATGCAATGGATAATACTGCTGCGTTGATAATCAGCGAGAATAACCCAAAGCTGAAGAATGTCAATGGTAAGAACACCAACTTCATTAATGGTTTTAATGTTGCATTTCAAAATAACAAGGATAAATGCAATCAAGAATAATGTATTTGCAGAACCGATATACATTGTTCTCATAACACGATCAATCAACCAAAGTGAAGCTACATTCACTAAAAATTAAAGTTATAAATCTTTTTCATTTCTGACTCCTTTTCGTTTTGCCAATATAGCACGCCCTAATGCGGTTACAAGTATCAGGATAATCACCGACATAACATCAAATATATTCATCCGATAATTCCCTCCCTTTACACAAGAGTTATTTTACCATAATTACAAATGTAGGAATACTAATCATTTCTTGATACGAAGAAGTCGAACAGCGTTAATGACACACAACATTGCAAACACCTGTATCCGCAAAAGATTGCCATCCACATATTCGCAATACCAAGTGCTCCTAATACTAGCGCAAGTACTTTGATCACTATCGCAAAGAAGATATTTTTGATTTGCGATACGAATAATTCTCTTTTGCCTGTTGAATGGTTGTATCAATCTTGTTTAGATTATCATCCGTGATAATAACATCTGCAGCTTCGATTGCTGCATCACTGCTAAGTGATCCCCATCGCAAAGCCAATATCAGCTGTGCGCATAACTGGAACATCATTTAACACCATCACCCACAAATGCCACAACACCATTCTGCTTAACAGTATTCACGCATGTTATCTTATCTTCTGGTAAACATCCACCATAAATCGAATTAATGCCTAGTTCCTTACCTACTTCTTGACAAATCTCTTCTGCATCACTCAGATACCATCATGCAAGCATGATTCCTTTTTAAGTGGTTGATTAGCACTAGCTGCATCTTTCTTAATTGTATCCTTTAGTAGAATACAGCCAAGAATCTACGATCTTCTGCAACATATACATAGGTGCCCGGCTCTTTATATTGTTTACAATCCACCCCTGTTCTCCTACCATCATTTTTATAATTACCAACAAGAACCTGATGGTTTTCTAAAGTAATTGAAATACCTCTACCAGCAATTTCTTGCATATCAGAAATCTTTGTTTGATCCACTTCATTTTTGATATGTATATTGTATCGCTTTTGCGATTGGATGATTTGAATAGCTTTCCGCATACGCTGCAAGTTTCATCAGCTTTGTGTCATCTAAGCTATCCAGTAACTGGCTTACCTCAAACTGTCCTGTTGTAAGAGTTCCTGTTTTATCGAAATACAATCGTACGAATCTCCGCAATCTTTTTCAACATAGTTCGCTCCCTTCAACATGATGCCATGCATGGATAAATCCACCAATTCCGCAAAGAAAGAAAAGTGGAATAGAAATGACTAATGCACATGGACAAGAGATAACTAGGAATGTACATGCACGATAAATATCCCTCATTCATATCACCAGTTACTAAACTTACTACAATTGCCACAAGCACTGCTAATGCGACCACTGTAGGTGTGTAATAATGAGAAAACTTTGTAATGAATTTTTCTTGTTTTGACTTTGTTTCATTATTCTCTTCAATAATACTGAGAATTCTTGAAACTGTTGATTGTGCAAATTCCTTTGTTGTACGAATTAACAGTACACCACTTGTATTTACAACACCCGATATAACTTCATCATCTACATCCACATCACGTAAATTGGATTCTCCTGTTAGGGATGCAGTATCCAAAGAAGAACTTCCTGACACAACAATACCATCTAATGGAATACGTTCTCCTGGTTTCACTTGGATAATTTCACCAATCTGCACTTCTGTAGGATCAACTTTGATAAACTCTGTTCCGCTTTGTACAGATGCATAGTCAGGTCGAATATCCATCAAAGCTGCGATAGATTTACGAGAATGATCTACTGCTAAATCTTGGAAGAATTCTCCAATCTGATAGAATAACATGACACCCGTTGCTTCTTTCCAATCACTCAGATACAATGCCGCAAATGTAGCAATTGTCATTAAGAAATTCTCATCTAATAATTTTCCTCGTCTTAGATTATTGAAGGCTTTATAAATAACATCATATCCCAAGAATAATATAAGCAATTAATGTTGAAATATTACTTATAATCCCCCGTTAGAATAAATGATAGTCCAAATAAGGATGCTCCCTATCACCAAGCGAACAATCATCATTTGTATACTATGATCTTTTTCGTTTCTCAACTTCTGTCTCTGCATAATAGCGTGAAAATTCAACTTCCGGCTCTTCTCTAGCAATCATCTCACGTAATGCATTTTCAATGCGTGTATATTCACTTGTCGCAAACTGTACACGTAAAATTGCATGCATGAAAGTCAGCTTCCGCATGTTCTACACCTTCAATTTCCATTGCCTTTTCTCCGCTATTTCATTTGCACAATCTGCACAATCAATATTCTTAATATTAAATTTAAAAGAGGTGTTTTGTCTCATCGTGTAGAGCTGTAATCACTGCATCAGGTTCATCATCATGGATAATGTCAAAAAAACCTTCTGTTCAATCACATGAATGATTTTTCTTCATCACATGTAAAGTATAATTTTTGCTGCATAAAATGGATGTCTGCACTTAGTACACCCTCTATTTTTCTGATTTCTCTGCTAATTCTGCAGCACAATCTGCACAATCAATCCCAATCAACACGATATTTATATTCCATCTCTAACACTCACATACATATAATAGTTGAACGACTGTTCAACTATTATAATATTACTTTTCGATATTTTTGTCAATCTATGTGAGGAATGATATAATTTCATCGTTTCTGGAGGTATATCCCCAATGATTAAAGCAAACTATCATACGCATACAGCGCGTTGTGGTCATGCAATCGGTACAGATGAAGAGTATGTTCAAGCAGCGATTCAAGCAGGTCTAACAACCCTTGGTTTCAGTGACCATGCCGCATATCCTACACCATGTCCTGGATTACGCATGAACATTGAACAAATTCCCTGATTATTATCAATCTATTCGTTCTCTTACAGGAAAAAAATACGCATCATCAAATCGATATTCATCTAGGGTATGGAAGTAGAGTACTATCCAAGCCAATGGGATACCATTCGTGAATATCGAAAAGACACTAGATTATATTATTTTTAGGGACAACACAATCTAACCATTGATAAAGATAGTGTATATGAATTTGACAACAAAGACCAAGTTGAACGCTATGTAAAATGCTTAGAGGAAGCTTGTCAACATTATATGTGTGATTATATTGCTCATCCGGATGTATTTCTCTGGAAATATCCGAGAATTGACGAGAGTGTACTAAAACGCTGCAGAAAAAGATTGCAGATATATCTACGGTTCTATGATATTCCTTTAGAACTAAATTGTGGTACTGGTGTACGCATTGGCAAGAAGGAATATCTTGACGGGAGAACGTTATGCCTATCCAACAAGAGAATTCTTTGAGATTTTTCGCTAAAGAAAGAAATGCCCTATCATCATCGGTCTTGACATCCATAATCCACAACATTTTTCTGACAGAAGAAAAATCTAAAACTGTGCTTTGTCTGTCGTGGAAGGATCTGCCACTAAACTTTCTAACAGACTACGACTTAGTCTCCAAAGCAAAAAGAACGTAAAAACTATTCTGGTAATATCTAAAAAGCCTAACTGAATTTCCATCAGCTAGGCTTTTTATCATAATTAGTAATTACTAGTACTCCCTAAATTAACTATTAAAGTAAGTCAAAATAGCAGTTTATTAAACACACAATATTAGGAGACTCTTCTCACTTAATCAAATAACGAAATGCATTATGCTCATCACAGATGGAATAACTACCACTAACAATACTGTGCTTAAAGTCACGATGTTGGTCGCGTACTCAACATCTCCATTTCCTTGATGCACAAGGATTGGCATTACAGCAAGAGATGAAACTGCCGATTGCAACATAAATGTCTGTGCTTCTAGATTTGGTAGATTTGTCCCAATTGTCTTTAGAACCATCACCATTAATAAAGGTGCTATTAGAAAACGACCACAAAGAGCAAACACAGAATCTTTATCTAACTTCACAGTTGCTAGTCCAGCTTTTGCTAATACAATGCCGATATAAATAAGTGAAAGTGGTGTCACAATATTTCCCAACATAAGTCAATGTTTTTGTCATTACCTGTGGTACCGGGATCTTAACAATTAGGAAATACGATTGCCACAAGGAAATCCAATTAGAGGTGGAGGTAATAGTTTCTTCCAGTCAAACGACACTGCTGTTTTTAGTTTGAACAAGACTATCCGTTGTCATCAAATAGATACCTAATGTCCAAGAAGATATTGTATTATATGATGTAATAAACGAGGAAAGTATTCTGTTGCTTTATCTCCAAACAACGCAATGTTTAAAAGGCAAACCCAATGAAAAATAGTATTTGCATTAACAAAAGTATTGATAAACGTTCCTCGTCTACCAGGGGTTTAATTTTTAAAAACCTTAACTAGTATAAAGGCTACAACATATCCTAAGATTGTTGCTAGACCCACATATACTAACTCCACTTGAAAGTTTAATCAGGCGATTCTACCGTAAGATATTCCATTACCGATACAAAATATAGATGCCGGTAAAGCAATGTTCATAATTAACTTTTGAGATGTTATCACCAAACTAACATCAAACCATTTTTCTAATCTGTAGGATATATCCTAGCGAAAATTAAAATAATGACAGGGCAAAAATACTCTCTAAAGATTGTAGGAAAGACCATCAAAAATCACCTAGTATTTTTGGATACCACTTTAAATCACGTACTGCCTTTTGCCATGTCTGTTTCTTTTCTGCACGTGCAAGACCTTGTTCCTGCGCTTTTTTTAGCAACAGCTTCGCAACCTTAATAGAAACATCTGCGACATACTTGAATGGTGGTAGTACAGGTGCACCAGGTTGAGACTGGATCAATGATACCACTTAGGGATGTGCAGCAGCTCCAATCATTTCATCTGTTAAAAGACTAGCTTCTGATGCAAGCATACCAAGTCCAAGACCTGGATAAATCAAATGCATTATTTGCCTGACCGATCACATAATCAACGCCCTTATAGGATACTGTATCTGCAGGGAATACCTAGTTGCGACAAATGCTTTTTACCATCTGACCATGTGATAAGATCTTTCAGCACTCGCTTCAGCTAAATACTGTTGGATTTAGATAATGGGAAAATCATTGGGCGCTCTGTAATCTTGCACATTTCCTCAACAATTTCCTTTGTGAATGTATTTGGTTGAGTTGAGGTACCAACTAAGATTGTTGGTTTAACGGTCTTAACAACTTCTAATAAGTCAGTTAGCTTATCTGCATTAGGATAGTCAGAACGCTTCTTGGCAAATGGTCTTTTGTTGAGGTGTTAAATCATCCATATCATCAAAGAGTAGTCCCTTGTTTATCAACCATGAAAGAAACGCTTATATGCCTCTTCCTCAGGGTACACCTTCTGTAACCATTTCACGTAGTACACGAGATGCGATACCTGCACCTGCAGTACCTCCTCCAAAGCATAGATAAACCTGATCTGCTAACTTACCACCAGTAATCTCCAGCGCACCAAAGATACCACCAAGAGTTACGATGCCTGTTCCTTGGATGTCATCATTAAATGTAGGAATTTGCTTACGATATTTTTCAAGGATGTTTGCGGCATTAGAACGACCAAAGTCTTCCCAGTGTAAATATAGTTTAGGAACAGACGTTCAGCAGTCTGTACAAACTGATCAATAAAATCATAATAACGATCTCCACGTACACGCTCATGACGGTTTCCGAGATAGTTAGGATTCTCAAGTAATTCTTTACGGTTTGTACCTGCATCGATAACAAGAGGTAATACCATAGATGGATCAATTCCAGCAGCAGCTGTATATACCATTAACTTACCAACAGAAATATCCACACCGTTTAGTACCCCAGTCACCAATACCTAAGATACCCTTCTGCATCTGTAACAACAATTAGACGAATTTCACGATCACCAGCCGCATTTTTTTAAAGTAGCTTCAATATTTTCTGGGATGATTAATATCTAAGTATGCAGCGTATTGTGGATCAATAAATAGATCACTATAGTTTTCAATTGTATCTGCAATTGTTGGATCGTAAACGATAGGATTAAACTCTGCTAGATGTTGAGAGAACATATAGTAGAAAAGTGTACGGTTCGTATTAAAGATTTGCATCAAAAAAACAAACGCTTTTCTAAATCACTTACCTTTGTCTGCATCTGTGCATAAGTCTGTCGTGCTTGTTCTTCAATTGTTTGGACGTATGGTGGTAGCATGCCCACTAGTCCTAATTTTTTTCACGCTCTTCTAATGTAAAAGCAGTTCCTTTGTTTAAAAATGGATTATTTAAAATATCATGTGCACTCATATGTACACCTCCTTCTATAATTATATTCATTTTAACACATAGTATTGAAATATCATACTTAGTATTATTAATTAGGGTTATACATTTTCATAAATTTACAGTATGCTTGGAACATGAGTAATTTCATATATCTTACAAACTATATCGCACGAAAAAAATACGCTATCATCGGCAACATACGAGGACTTAGCCAAGAGATGCTATCCGAAAAAAAGCCGGTTTGGGGTTAAAGTACATCAATCAGATTGAGAATAAGAAACAAAATCTCAATGTTCAAACACTTGAAAAAAATTATTAAAGCTCTGGATTTGACGGTCGAAGAGTTTTTTTCAATTTTAACAGTTTGGAGGGAGACTTAAACTCAAAACAATACCCTTAATCTGAAACGATTGACGATGAAGCTGAAAACAGCTTCCAAAAACAACAACAAGCTACTTTTATCCGTATTTTTGAAGATATCATCGACAACCTTGACTAAGCTATGTATGTGCCATACTTTCTTATGTAGAAAGCACACTTTACTATAGCTGAGAATTTTTGTTATAGTCAAACACCTTAGCTATGATAAGATTTATTCATAACAAAGGAAGAAATACAGATGAATATTCGTGATTTAAACTATTTTTTTATCAACTATCACAATTAAAATCATTTACGCAGGTTGCTAAACGATATCATGTTAGTCAACCTACGATTTCTTATGCTATCAAACGAATTGAAGAGTATTACCAATGTAGTCTTATTGAGAAAAATAGTATAAAACCGTGTTGTTAAATTGACAAAACAGGGTGAAATACTAGCGTCTCATTGTAAATAGTTATTAAATGACTTTTCATTAACTCATCACGATATTACTACGTTCCCTTGAATCTAAATGTGCAGTCGGTTTTCCACCAATTATCATCAACTATTTAACCGCAAAATATCATGATTGTAGTGACTTTTTCATTCTTCAAGGATATTTATCCGATTCGTGGTGGTTCGATTACACTTTGGGAGGAATTACTGAGTGGTAAAATTAGATTTTTCGTTACTCGGTAGTATCGATCATTTACAACACAGAGATTTTATTATTAAAGAATTATTCCATGAAGAACTCTTTGTTCTCGTCTCGAAAAAGCAACCCTTTATCTAGCAAATTAGAACTGTCTTTTCGAAGATATTCTCCAGCAGCCTTTCATCTTACTGGATGAACATAATGTGCACCTAAAGGCTTTTTGATTTACTTAATGCAAAAGATATGATTATCAAGCAAATATCTATTTTTAAATCAGATGACATCAACCTTATCAAGCAAAATGGTTTCACACAACCTAGGAATCTCACTTCTAACAGAGATGTCAACTGATGATTCAGATAATTCATTAGTCAAAAATTCCCTTTCGTTAAGAAGGATAAGTTAAATTTTTTTACATTAGTTATGCTTACCCGAAAGATTTAAATCAATTGCATCCATCCGTGATAAAACTAATGCATTTCTTAGATAAATTAACAGACAAAAAGGATATGAATGTTAAATTTCATATCCTTTCATTTTATTCTAACTCAAACGCACCTGTATATAACTGGTAGTACTGTCCCTTTTGAGCAAGTAATTCTTCATGCGTACCACGTTCAATAATACGTCCATGGTCTAATACAATAATTACATTTGCATTCTTAACAGTAGATAAACGGTGTGCAATCACAAATACAGTACGTCCATTCATCAAACGATCCATACCAGTTTGTACAATCTGCTCTGTACGTGTATCGATGGAAGAAGTAGCCTCATCCATGATCATAACTGGTGGGTCAGCAACTGCTGCTCTAGCAATTGCCAATAACTGGCACTGACCTTGTGATAGATTTGAGCCATCACCATTCAACATTGTTTGATAGCCTTGTGGTAAATGGCGAATAAAGCCATCTGCACCCGCAAGTTTTGCAGCTGCGATACATTCCTCATCTGATGCACTTAAGCGTCCATAGCGGATGTTATCCATAACAGTGCCCGTGAAACAATACAGTATCCTGCAGCACAATTCCCTAAAGACTTTTACGTAAGGAAGACTTCTTAATCTTATTGATATTAATACCGTCATATCGAATCTTTCCATCCGCGATATCATAGAAACGGTTAATCAGGTTGTGATTGTTGTCTTACCCAGCACCTGTCGCACCGACAAAGGCAATCTTTTGACCTGGGTTTACCAAATAGTGTTACATCATGCAAAATCATCTTATCTGGATTATACGCAAAGTCTACACTATCGAAACGAACATCACCCAGCAACCTTTTGTATATGTTACTGTGCCATCTTCATGTGGATACTTCCAAGCCCAAATTTCAGTCTGTTCATTTGTTTCTTTTCAGCTCGCCATCTTTTTTCTGTTGCGTTAACAAGTGTAACAATTCCATCATCTACTTCAGGCTCTTGATCAAGGAGTTCAAATACACGCTCCGCACCCTGCTAAGCCCATTACTATTGAGTTAATCTGTGGGAGAAATCTGCTGAATCATACCAGCAAACTGACGTGACATTCCTAAGAATGGCACAATAACCGCAATCGAAAATGGCAATCCTGAAATGGATATGTTTGGAAGCTTTCTCTTGAATAAAGATACCACCTGCCACCGCTACAAATACATAGATTAAATAGTTTACGTTGTTTAATACTGGCATCAAGATATTGGAATATCGGTTTGCTGTATTAGAAGCCTCATAGAGTTCATCATTTGCTCGATTGAAGACTTTCTCAGCCTCATCCTTGATGATTTGAAGACTTTGATTACCTTTTTGTCCATTCACCATCTCTTCAATGACACCTTCCGTCTTACCAGTTGCCTTTTGTTGTAAGATGAAGTACTTGCAGAAAGACCACCAAGCTTACGTGTAATTTTCAATGGAAATTGCAGCACCAATTAAGATAACTACTGCCATTGGAATACTGTAATAGAACATGATCGCGATAATCGTTATGATTGTCAACGCATTGAAATCAAAAGCTGTGGGAAACTCTGAGAAATCATCTGTCGCATAGCATCGATATCGTTTGTATAGTGAGACATGATATCACCATGTGGATGTGTATCAAAATAACGAATAGGCAGCTTTCTGCATATGTGCAAATACTTCTTTACGTATCTTGTGCAGAACACCCTGTGTAAAGAACGCCATTAACTGTGTATATACAATGCCGATAATTAGTGCAATAAGAGTAAACTCAGCGCTAGTGTTCCAACTAGTTTTGACAATATATGGTTTTGTGACTTCCCAAGTCCATCCCTTGCTCCCAAGCTTGTTGTAATACAGCGATGACATTCTGTTGGAAAATGGAAGGTAGTGCACCCAAGACTAGCGTTGATAATAATTAATAACACAATCAGTGGGAATAGAACTGGGTAGTAGGATACTACCATCTTCATAATTCTCTTGAAGGACTTTTTACGATTCGTTTGTTTCTGATCCATATTAACGAACACCTCCTTCTTCCACAATTTCCTCAGTGCCTTGTTTATTCTGAGATAGATAAACTTCACGGTAGATTTGATTTGTCTTTAGTAGCTCTTCACTTGTACCAATCGCATCAATCTTACCACCATCTAAGACGATGATACGGTCTGCATCTTCTACAGATGAAGTTCTTTGAGCAATGATAATCTTTGTTGTTTCTGGGAATATATTCTTTCATTGCCTTACGGATAATTGCATCTGTCTTTGTGTCTACAGCAGAGGTTGAATCATCCATAATTAAAAATCTTAGGTTGTTTTAAGAGTGCTCTTGCGATACAGAGTCTTTGTTTCTGACCACCAGAGACGTTTGTACCACCCTTGTTCAATCCAAGTATCATACCCATCTGGCATCTGTTCGATAAACTCATCTGCACAAGCCAAATGACATACATGCTTCACTTCTTCTAATGTTGCATCCTTATTACCCCAACGGATATTATCCGCAATCGTACCTGAGAATAATACGTTCTTCTGTAACACCATCGCAACAGAATCACGTAATGTCACAAGGTCATAGTCTCTAACATCTTCTTTACCAACACGAACTGTACCTTCAGTAACGTCGTATAGACGTGGAATCAACTGTACCAAAAGAAGACTTTTGCGGAACCAGTTCCACCAATGATACCAATTGTTTCACCAGATTTAATATGGACATCGATATTCTCAAGAACTGGTCTTTCTGCTGTAGGTGAATATTTGAAACGAACATGATCGAAGTCAATAGAACCATCCTTCACTTCAGTAATTGCATTTTTCTTTGATGTAATAGAGCTCTTCTCATTTAAAACTTCAACGATACGCTTGCATGACTCTTCAGAGAAATGTAATCATTACAAACACCATCGATAACATCATTAAGGAAACCATGATTTGGAATCCATAAGTCATCAAAGTAGATAACTGTCCTACGTCTAAGCTTGTACCATTTGTTTTGATGATCATTTCAGAGCCAAACATCAATACAAACAACATAACTGCATAAATACTTATCTGCATTAATGGGATTATTCAAATGCGATAATCTGCTCTGCACGTGTAAACATTTTACGAATATCATTTGATGTTTCATCAAATTTATTAATTTCATAGTCTTCACGTACAAAGGATTTCACGACACGAATACCCTTTTACATTTTCTTCAACGATGCGTGTAATCTTATCGAAGAGAGGAAATCCCTTTTTGAAGACTGGCATAACTGTTCTTACAATCAAATATAACCCAATTCCTAAGAAAGGAATGATAATTAAAAAGATAACTGCCATTGTCCCACCCATAATATATGCCATTGTAAAGGAGAATATTAAATTGAGTGGAGCACGTACAGCAGTACGAATAATCACCATAAATGCCATCTGCACATTTTGAATGTCAGTCGTTAATCGCGTAACGAGTGATGCAGATGAGAACTTATCAATATTTGAAAATGAAAATTTCTGGATATTAGTGAAGATATCATAACGTAAATTACGCGCAAATCCTGTACTAGCCTCTGCACAATAGATACCTGCTAGAGTATCCACATAAGAGTGAAAGCAGTGATAAGAGCAACTAACTTCCATGCATATCCTAAAATCACTGATAAATCACAACCTGCTTTTAATATCATTGATTAATAATGAAATTAAAAATGGAATCAATGCCTCAATGATTACTTCACCCACTACAAAGGTTGGTGTCAGTATTGTTGCCAGTTTAAACTCACGAATACTTTTCAATAACTGCTTAACCATTTCTACCTCCTAAAAATTTACTTGATTATTTCTACACTATATTTTAAAAGAAACTATAAAGGAAAGATATTTCTATCTTTCCCTAATCATTTCACTTTATAATACTCTTCTAATGTAAGCCCTGAATCATAAACTTTCTTAGCTTCTTCAATACCGATATATCTAAAACTCCACGGATTATACGCAATACCTGTAATCGCTTCTTTTCCACGAGGGAAACGGAAGATATACCCGTATTCGTAGCTATGCTTTTAATAACCACTGATATGCAGCTGTTGATTTCAAATGAAATCATCAATATCATGGTCACGATTATCATCAGATAAATCGACTGCCAAAACCAAGTTGATGTTCACAAGCACCAGGAATCGCATCATATTGATCGGCTAAATGCCTTACCGTCAGTTGCTACATATGTATTATACAATTCTAGCTGTTGCTGCATACGAACGATAACCACTCACTAAGTATAAATTGATATTATCCCTACGAGCTGCCTCAAACATGTTTCGTTAATGCAGTTGCAGCTTCACTACGTAAGTATTGTGTACCATTGGAATTAACATTCACTTTAGTCAAGTCAGCTGGATATATCCAGGATCAATTGGATGATTCTTATTTGTAATCTTCTGAATAGAAGATACAGTCGTCGTATCAACTGTTGGTTCAACAGTAGCTTCAGGAGTTGGAGTAGGTGTTGATGTAGGACTAGGGCTTCATGTAGTCTCTACAGAACTATCCTGACTCGACTGAATAACTGATAAACAATCTTGGCAATCTTTTTCAGATAAAGTACGTGGTGTAAAGAACATTAACTTAAATAATAAAGATAAATAAAACACCAAACAAAATTGAAAAAGACCAATCAGTATGCGGATTCGTGATTGATATTTATCTGTGCTTTTCATGGATAATATTATAACATCTAAACCCATAAAAAGTATAAAAAAAGGGAGAGCGATGGA